>JGI858J16261_1000013_pt1 | contig 20859 bp, 26 predicted proteins | sample TiedelARG03_113m_FD_16261 | JGI IMG/M metagenome (IMG submission 16261) | reverse complement strand
AAAACATACAATTATGAGAAATGGCAAAGAGTTAGCGAGAGCTATGGAGAGTTTTATCAATGGTGCAAATAGTGTAGAAATTGAAGACTTTGCACAGGAGTTTACAAGGATGCACAATACCCTAGAGCAGAAAGCAGTTGGGATGCTTTTTAAGACACTAGAACAGGTGTCAAAGCACAAGTATACCGATGGAAGGAACGAAGCCTGTGTAAAGGCTTCTAAATTGATGCTGAGGGGATACAAAGCAGAGCTGATTAAAGACTTGGTAGAAACTGATGACTATTGGAGCAAAGAGAGAGCTACCCAATGGGTCACAGGTGGTGGGTATGATATCTCAAAGATGCCCTTGGTGTAGTATTACCTCTAGGAATGGTTATAAGCGGGTTCGATTCCCGCTCCTAGAACTAACAGGATAAAGTCCCTTCCGACTAAAATGGGCGATTTAAAAATGAAAAATTCACAAGATTATCAACACTTAAAAACAGAATTAGAAAAAATAAAATCTAATCATAAGGAAGAACATTTAGACCCTTGTTTTATATCAATTACGGCAAGCGGTATGGGTTGGAGAAAAGCTAAATCTTTAGGAATGAAAAAAGATTATTATTATGGTTGGGTTTTTTATCGCACATCAACTAATTCAAATGGATATGAACTTTACGAGAAACTACAATCTGCTTGTGAAGGTTATGAACTTTGTGTATCAGAAAGACAATTATAAAATAATAATCGGGGAGGAAACTCCCCTTTAAAACAAACAGAAATGAACAAGCAAGAATTAATTAAGCAAATTACAATTGAAATTGAAAATTTACAATTTGATTTACAATCTGATTGGATTGAAGATGACCAAAAAAGAAAAGGACAAACTATTAATGATTTAAATAGTTTAAAAACAGTTTTAGGTCATATAATTACTTTACAAACATTTTAAAACAAACAGAACAATGACAGGAAAAACATTAAAAGACAGGAAAAAAATCAACAGAATGCACCATAAGATGTGGGAAATTTTTGGAGAGTATGGAGGCTACGAGTACAACGATGAGATGTATTGGCAGTTAGTGGGAATTAAAGACTCCTTGGATGAATGCGAGGATGATGCTGACATACCAAATATGCTAAAGGAGGCAACAGACACGATGGCATACTTTAATTGGGTGGTAGAGGTTAAGAAGCTAATGGATAGAGAGCCACCTCAACTATATGGTTAGAACTTGTATACAAGAATAAACAAGTGCAGTAAACTTAGTGAGTGCTATGGATAGCGTAAATAGGTTCGACTCCTATGCTCACATCTAACTAGGATAAAGTCCCTTCCAATAAATATGGGTATTAATTATTATGTACAAAGTAGTAACGGTAGACGAATTCGGTCATTCAGTAGACCAAGAAGAAGGATTTAAAACCTTTGAAGAAGCACAACAAGAAGCAAAGGAATGCATCGCAAGATGGGGAGAACAATTTGGTCAAGATTTTTGGGTAGAACCATACGAGCCTGTACCATACAAAGAACCAAGAGTATATGCTTATCCCAATTCAGTAGATGGATGGGAAGATATGTACCCATTAGATGAAAATTAAATAACTACAAATTAAAAAATAAAAATTATGAAATCATTTGCAAAAAACATCGGAACATTTAAAGTAGAGGCTGACCATATAGGATGGTTAGAGTTTTGTGAGGGATATTCTTTTGAGGATGCTCTTAGTAATCTCTTCAACTATTTAAGGAGTGAAGACGGTGATTGGTGTATGAAAGAACATCCAAAACAAAAATTTAACATTGAGTTTTTAGATGGTGTCGATAAATACGGAGACAACAAATATAAAAGGTTTAGCAGTTTTACAACTAACAATTTAAAAAAAATAATATAACACTTTAAAAATAAAGATATGAAACGTACCGAAATGATAGATTACATTATAGAACACTCAGGGGATGAGTTTGAAACCGCAGAAGATTACATAAATTTAGCGAAACTAAGTAATCATAAGTTAAGAATAAATATAATATCAATTAATAACTACATACTAAATAATAAATAACATTATGAACCATAGAGACAAATTAGACGATATATATAGTGATTTAATAAGTAATAAATTAGATTGCGACGACCGACAGACTGCATTGGATTTAATTGATGAATTACAAAATTTAATAGAAGACTTAAATTAATAAACAATGAGAGCGACACTAAAATTTAAAACAGACTTTGGAACAGATTGGATAATCACCAAGGACTTTGAGTCTAAGAAGCATTGCAACAACTTTATAAACTACATACTGAAAAGTAAAGAAGGATACAGTTTAGATGAAATGTTTGTTGAAAAAAAAGAACAAGGCAAAAAACCATTAACAGTAATATATTAAGATTATGTCAGCAAATTTTAAAGGAAAAATTACAGATTTAAAAACTTACAAAGACAATGGACAAAGAAAGTTTTTATACAAAACAAGTTACTTTAAAGAAATACAAGAAGTAAAAGTAATTAATTATAATAAAGAAACTTTTACTGCATTAAATATAGAAATTAATCCAAAAAACAATCACGTTGCAGATTGGATTGCTGAATATCATAGATTTGGAAGTCAAGTAAACTTTCACGAAACTATGGAAGATGCTAAATTATTTATTAGAAACCAATTATTTTTAAAAATAGAAAAATTAAATTCTGACTTAAATAAATATACTTCCATTTTTAAAGAGTTCGAGTAAGTTCGGCTTTTTAAATTGTGGGTAACAGTAATATATTAAGCTATAATTTTTTTAGTTATATTTTAGTACTATATTTGTTAATTAAACAACCTCACATCGTAAATGGTGTGGGGTTTTCTAGGTAGAAGGAGGCACGTTTTTGTGTATCCATAGTTAAATTAAATAGAAATGATAAAAGTATATTTTGAAAGCAAGTACCACGCAGAAGAGGTGGCTACATTTACACACGAAGAGGTATATATCGCCTGCCTTCCATCACTAAAAAAGTACGCTAAAAAACACAGGATGATAGTAACCGAAACTGTGGAGGAGAGTATCGAGATGGTTTACGATATCGAAAACGTACAGACACCTATAATGAATTATTAATATGGGGACAAACTTTTCACAACAGACAATGCAGACAAGTATAACCGAACACGAGTATAGGGTCGAGGCATTACAAAAGAGAATTAAGGAACTAGAGGATGAAAACCAAAGTCTATTTGATTCTAATGTTAATTTCTTACAAAAGGACAATGGAAACATTTAAACCGATTATGATTGGGCTACTACTACTGAGCTTTGTAGTGCCATCTTACGTACGAATGAACTACCTTAGGACTAAGGGTTACAACAGGCTTGCATACGCCTTAGAATGCACCGTAATGATATTAGCCATACTATGCCAATGGAGTTGGTATTTCTTCTTCTTTTATGTGCTATGGTATGTCTTTAATAAATTTTAAAAGATGAGAGACTACACTAAAGTAATATCGAACCTAAAGCAAACCATTAAAAATGGCGGGTCACCCTCTAGCATAGCTACGTTAAAAAAAACACTAACACTTGTGATAAAAAAACAAAAACAAAATGAGCAAGAGTAAGAAGAAAGTCATCCAAAAAATGAGTCAGCTTATTGACAAGCTACCAAAAGGTAAGGCTAGAGACGAACTGTCTAGGAAACTACTAGACCTAAAGCTAGAGCCTCAAGACCAACCATTACGCCATTCATTTGTATGGTATACAACAACCACTTAAATTAAATAAAATGAAACAAAAACTTTTTAAAGATTACACAAAATCTATATGTAAAATTGTAAACATTGAATCTAAAACATTGTTCACTAAAACAAAACGTAGAGATGTAGTTGACGCTAGATTTCTACTTTACTACATATGCTTTGAAAGACCTATGAGAATAAGGGATATACAAGAGTATATGAAGTTGGAAGGTTATGAAACCAATCATTCGGGTATCATAAAAGGTATCGAGATTATGAAAAACAGGATTAATACCGACCAAGACTACAAAGATGTTTATAACGAAATAATAAAAAAATCAAATTATGCACTACTATAAAAGGCTACAGTTAGAAGAAGATTTATGTGAAGCTGAGGCTATTAAAAAAGCAAACCTTTTTTACTACAAAAAAAACTTGAAATCAGCAAGTGGAGATAAAAAACTATTATCCGTACTCAAGGAGGCATCACAGGATGAAGCCTCAATTAGCCTTAGTTGTGACGAATATGAGTCGTACATAATGAATTCTATTAAGATACTTAAAGACCACGAGAGTGATAAGGTGGTTATATACAATACTGCCAAGAACGGAGACTATTACAAGGTGTTAAGTAGTACTGAAGAAAAAGAATTCTGTGAAAATGGATGGAGAAAAGGTGTATATGTTATATCTTTGTCAAACTATCGTTTAAAATTAGATAAAATTGAGAAGAAAATAAAGGGAGAAGTTAACTCAAAAAAACCTAACATTAAATATATTAACAACCTAAAGAAAGAACGTGAGGATGTTCTTTTAAAATTTTCCAATATAAATCAAAAGTTAAATCAATTAAATTAAATCAAATGAAAAAATCAGAAGAGAAGGTACTGACAACCTTCGAAAAATTGTCAGCAATTAATGTAAATGCGAAAGCAGAAAAGAAAAACAATCTCACGTACCTATCTTGGGCGTGGGCTTGGAGCGAAGTAAAAAAGGTTTGTCCAAATGCCACCTACCAAATGGGTGAGACAGAGTACGATGATGCACTTGGCTTTATGTGTCACTCGTCAGTAACCATAGATGGCGAGACGTTATCAATGTGGCTTCCTGTTATGGATGGTGCAAACAAGTCTATGAAAAAAGAGGCTTATAGTTATACCACAAGGTACGGAGAGAAGCAGGTTGCAGGTGCGACTATGTTTGATGTAAACAAGACAATGATGAGATGTCTAGTAAAGAACCTAGCTATGTTTGGTATGGGTATTTACATATACGCAGGTGAGGATATGCCCGAATCAAATAACAACAATGTAGTAGAGGCACAGGAAAAAGCAAAATCTACAAGCGTTCAAAACAAGAAAGCACCAAAGCTACATTTGAAAAAGGGTGATGACAATTGGAATAATGTTATGGCGTATGTGAAAGAGAACAAGTCTCAAGGCGGAGAGAAGCTAACAGATATGGTGGGGCGTAAGTATGTATTATCTATACCTGTAAAGACAGAACTAGCTAACATCCTTAATTCTTAATAGATATGCACGCTGAAACTATAGAAAGACTAAGAAACGACAAGGATTATTACGGAGACTTTGGGAAGCAGTATATGTCTAACTCAGACATAGGAACATTGCTAACTAACCCTAAGGAGTATGGAGTAAGCCTACCCGATAATGCAAATTTTGCTAAGGGTAGGTATTTTCATCAGTTAATCCTTGAGCCATCTAAGGCTGAGAATGTAAGGTTCGTAGACTCATCATCTAGGAACACTAAAATCTACAAGGAGTACTGCGTAGAGAACGATGTCCGTTTTGCTTTGCTAGAAAAGGAGGGCGAGGAATTAAGAAGCCTTGTTACTGTTATGATGGGTAACTTAGATATGTATGACCTAATCAGGAATCCTAAAAACATTTATGAGATGCCTGCAATCTCTGAGATTAAAGGCGTGATGTGGAAAGGCAAGGCAGATATTGTTCACCCCGATATGGTGATTGATATCAAGACGACATCAAAAATTGAAGACTTTAGGTGGTCGGCTCGTAAGTATAACTACGATAGCCAATGCTACATCTACCAAAAACTTTTTGGGAAGCCATTAATATTTCTTGTTATAGACAAGACTAATAATATGATGGGTATATACAGACCAACAGAAGAGTTTGTAAAGGGTGGTGAATTTAAAGTTGATAAGGCTATAGAGGTTTACAATAAATTCTATAGCAGAGATGCTGAGTTAGATATAGAAACCTTTTATTATGATGAGTTTCTTTAAGCCAAAGACAGAAGAAGAAATGTGGGTTAGGATTCCAATGACCTGCAACAATAAGCAAGCTAAAGATGATGTCATCATTAGCACTATTGAATTTTTGGAATATATTATTAATGTTAAACCTTTAAAGTAAATTAATTATGCAACAACAAGAAAAGATTTTCGCAGATGGATTCTCATTCAAAAGAAGAGAGAATGCTCCCTCTTTTGTAATCGGAAGACAGTCAATCAAAGTAGAGGAGGCTATTGCCTTCTTAAAAGCCAACGTAAAAAACGGATGGGTAAACCTAGACATCAAACAGTCCAAAGGTGGTAGTTACTACTGCGAGTTGGATACTTGGGAAGCAAAGCCTCAAGGTAACGTGCAAAAGGAGATTCCTATGCCCCTGCCACAAGAATCTGAAGCTGACCTACCTTTTTAAAAAGAAAGTCCATTATATAGGCTTAAAACAAGGGGAGTTAACGCTCCCTTTTTTGACCAATAAACCGTGTTGGTTTATTATATCCTATACTACTACTACTATTATATATATTTATATTTACTTTTTTTATATATATGTGAGAAAAATAAGCATTAAAGACAGAGATGCTGAATAACAAATACTTAGAGAAAAATAATCAACATAAAATCGACATAAAAATGACACAAATCGTCACTATATTCAAAAACATAAAAGAAACTCAAGCTCCATTTCATAAACAAATAAGCGTTGTACTCAATAGAATCAAGGATGGAGCTACTAAAGACTTAGTAAAAAAAATACGTAAAGAATCAAACAAGGCAGAACGACAGGAACTAAAGAAGAACCTACCTGCTATTTGTTTTAGTGGTATATTTATAAAACGAACTGATAAATCTCTATCTGAGCATAGTGGTATCATCTGTTTAGATTTTGATGGCTACCCAAAAAAGAAAGAACTACTTCAGGACAAAGAGAACTTTACTAAGGATAAGTTTGTATACTCTGTATTCATATCCCCATCGGGAAATGGATTAAAAGTATTGGTTAAGATACCTACTGATATAACCAACCACAAGAACTACTTTAACTCATTAGATAATCACTTCGCATCGCCTTACTTCGACAAAACCTGTAGTAACTTATCAAGGGTTTGCTATGAATCGTATGACCCATTAATTTTTATTAACAAGAACTCATCTGTATGGGAAACTATTGATGAGGTGGAATATAAAGAGGTGGTTTCTACTAGAGACGCACCTAGTATACCAATTACAGATGAAAATAAAGTTGTAGAGATACTTGTAAAGTGGTGGAGTAAAAAATACCCAATGGTTGAGGGACAGAGAAACCAAAACGTATACGTGTTAGCAATGGCTTTCAATGACTACGGAATAAATAAGGCTCTAGCAGGCTATATACTTAACCAATACATATCCGCAGACTTCTCTCATCTTGAGATACAAAGAACAATAGACTCTGCATACACACAGACAGGTAACTTCGGAACTAAGTACTACGAAGATGAAGACAAACTTAATTCAGTAAAGACAAAGCTAAGGCGTGGCGTGTCAAAAAAAGAGATTCGCTACCAACTAGAAGAGGCTAACTTGGATAGCGATACAATTACTGCGGTCTTTAATAAAATAGAAAAAGAAAACGAGATAGAAAGTTTTTGGACTAAGTCAGACAAAGGAACAATTAAGATAGTGCATATACTATTCAAAACATTTCTTGAGGAAAATGGGTTCTATAAATTCTGTCCCGAAGGAAATAAAAACTATGTGTTTGTTAAGGTTACCAATAACCTTATTGACCATACGTCTGAGAAAGAAATAAAGGACTTTATTCTTAATCACCTAATAAAATTAGATGACCTAAGTATATACAATTACTTCGCTGACCACGTAAGGTACTTTAAGGAGGATTTTCTAACCCTGTTAGCAACAATAGATATTTACTTCATAGAGGACACAAAAGATGTGTCATACCTGTACTACAGAAACTGTGCGGTTAAGATAACAAACCATAGCGTAGAGCCAATAGACTACATTGACCTTGGTGGATACGTTTGGAAAGACCACGTTATAGATAGAAAGTTTACTATATGTGAAAGCAATAGCGTCTATGGTAAGTTTATATCTAGGATATGTGGTGATGACATTAGTAGGATTAAAACTATGGAGTCTACTATTGGTTTTATGATGCACGGATACAAGAACCTAAGCTACTGCCCTGCCGTAATATTGAATGATGAGATTATATCTGACAATCCTGAAGGTGGTACAGGTAAGGGACTATTTATGAACGCACTATCTCAAATGAAAAAGTTGGTAGTCATTGATGGTAAGCAGTTTGCTTTTGAACGCTCATTTCCTTATCAGTTAGTGTCTGCTGATACGCAGATACTTTGCTTCGATGACGTAAAGAAACACTTTGACTTTGAGAGACTGTTCTCTGTGGTTACAGAGGGACTAACACTAGAGAAGAAAAATAAGGATGCGGTTAAGATACCATTTAGCAAGTCACCTAAGATTGCAATAACAACCAACTATGCTATAAAGGGTAGTGGTAACTCATTCGCTAGGAGAAAATGGGAGATAGAACTACACCAACACTTTAACAAAGACCATACGCCTCTTGATGAGTTTGGTAAGCACTTTTTTGCTGATTGGAGCGATGAAGAGTGGTGTAACTTTGACAACTATATGGTTTACTGTCTGAGTAATTATCTTACCACAGGATTAGTTAAGAGTCAGTTTGTTAACCTAAAAACAAGGCAGTTATCTGCTGAGACATCTCACGATTTTATTGAGTGGTGTGGATTAGTTGAGGGACATATTAAAAACTCATCTCTTGAGATAGGTGCAAAACTTATGAAGCAGGATTTATATTTTGATTTTATTGGAGAGTATCCTGATTACGCACCAAAAGCCAAGATGACTATATCTAGGACAAGGTTTTACAAGTGGTTGGTGTCGTATGCATTATACACAACAGGTATACAACCTCAAGAAGGGCGTGACCCATCAGGAAGATGGATGATAATAAAGCCAAAGCCTATACCAACTCAGTCACAAATGTTTGACAGTAATGGACAGTAAGGATATAATAGAGAGAGACCCTTTTCATAATGATGCTATGATGTATAAAAAATGTTTATTGCTTCAGGAGATATGTGCACAATCTAGGGAAGAGAAGATAGGCAGAGGGAAGAAGGCAACTACAATTACATTACCATTGTATAATACTGACAAGGATGTATTGGATAAGATAAACAGAAGCGTTGAATTTTATAAGGAACTAATGAATAAAAAGAAGACAACTATAAAACTAAGACCCTATCAGGATTCTATTAGCACACAGGCTACTAAAAATATTCTTGATGATGGTTTTGTTTACCTAGCGATGGAGGTTAGGACAGGTAAGACTTTAACAAGCTTGTCTATAGCACAGAAACTAAATTGTAAGAACGTACTATTCGTGACAAAAAAGAAAGCAATCTCTAGTATTGAGAATGACTATAATCTTTTGTTGCCTAGCTATGAGATAGAAATTATAAACTACGAGTCAATACACAAGGTTGAGTCTCTTGATAGGTTTGATTTAATTGTTCTTGACGAGGCACATAGTATGGGTGCATTTCCAAAGCCAAGCAAACGAGCCAAGCAGGTAAAAGAGATAATTAAAAAGCATAACCCCTATGTGATACTCCTGTCGGGGACTCCAACTCCTGAGTCATACAGTCAGTTTTACCATCAGGTTTATGGCATCAAGAAAAATCCTTTCACATCATTCAAAAACTTTTACAGGTTCTGCGATACCTATGTGGATGTTACTGAGCGTAAGATTAATGGGCTGATGATTAAGGATTACTCCAAAGGTAGAGACTCAATAACCGAAGCTATGAGACCACACACGATAAGTTACTCTCAGAAGGAGGCGGGATTTAAGGTTGACACAAGGGAGCATACTTTGTATGTTCCGATGTCAAAGTTAACATACAGGTTGACCTCTGAACTAAAAAAGAAATTAGTTATCGAGGGCAAGGAGGAGGTTATACTAGCAGACACGCCTGTTAAACTAATGATGAAGCTTCATCAAATGTTTTCAGGAACTGTTAAGTTTGAGTCAGGAAATTCCACTATCTTAGACCTGTCGAAAGCAGAGTATATTTATGACAACTTTGGGTTGGTTAAGATAGGTATCTTCTATAAGTTTAAAGAGGAACTTAACGCCTTAAAGAAAGTATATGGAGATAGTTTATGCACCGAGCTTAGTGAGTTTGAGAATACTAATAAGTCAATAGCGTTGCAGATAGTATCAGGAAGAGAGGGTATCTCGTTACGCAAGGCAGAGGCATTGGTGTATTACAACATAGACTTTAGTGCCACAAGCTATTGGCAGAGCCGAGACAGGATGACAACAAAAGAAAGGCTAGAGTCAGACGTGTATTGGATATTCTCTGAGGGAGGTATTGAGAAGGATATATATCAGGCCGTAAGTAAAAAGAAGAACTATACGTTAAGCCACTTTAAAAAACTATTATGAGCACAAGATTTGAAAATAACCAAGACTTAGATAGAGAGTTGAATGCAATAAAAATATTCTGTGAAAAATTTAAGGCTAAGTATGAGAAGCTAGGTAAACACGATGTAGACTTCAAGGTTACAAGAGGTGATAGTGTGTGCCACATAGAGTTTAAAGGAAGAAATAGGCATATAGCTGATGCCTATCCATTACCAATAGCTGCTAGAAAGTTAGTAAAGTTATGCGACAAAAAAACTGAGGCTATTATTATATGGGGATGTTTTGATGGTTTAATTTATGGTAACGTAAAGCATATCGAATCTGTAGGTAAAATAGGTGGCAGAAAACCAAGAGAGGGTGCTGCAAACGATGTCGAATATATGTTGTATTTTAATAAGCAAGATATGTTACTAGAAATTTTATGACAGAACAGGCAATACAAAAGAAAAGGATTAAGCAACTTGAAGCTGAGGGGTACTACGTGCTCAAGCTAGTTAAGACTAACAAGAATGGGATACCTGACTTGGTAGCCTTCAAGCCCAACGCTGATGTTTTATTCAGCGAGGTAAAGACACCAACCGGGAAGCTGTCAACACTACAGGAATACAGACTAAAAGAATTAGATAAATATGGATTTAAGACAGAGGTTTACAGAGGAATATAAGTTTGAAGTTCAGGAGTGGTTCATAGAAAAGATAGTAGAAGTGTCAAATGAGTCACGTTTAGAGATACTAGAAGCAATAGCCTCAGTAGTTGATGTATTGCCAATACAAGAAGGGTGGGAACAAAAAATGTATGGAGTCACAAACAGTAGTATATTTTATTCAGTAGAGTATATAAAAGAAGAGGAAGGTCTTCCGTTAATAATAGACCTAGAGTACGTTGAGGTAAACGATTACCTTGATGCAATATTAAGAAACAATTCAATCCAATCATATTATGAAAAAAAAATACAATCCTGAAAAAACGGAACTAAAACTAAACAACGAAGCACTATCTTTACTTGAAATATGTGAGAACACATTTCATTGCGACCTGCAATCAAAAAGCAGGAAAATAAACTACGTTTATGCTCGAATGGCCTTCTCAAGTTTACTTAGAAAAAGGGGCTATGGGTTTTCAACAATAGGAAGCTTTATAAATAGAGACCACGCTACTATTATTCACTACGAAAGAAACCTTGAAGTATATTTAAAAACAGACGATATTTTTAGAAATAGATATGGGCTAGTAGAAGAAGAGTTTCAAGCGGTGTATACAAAGAATAAATTAAAAGTTGTGGGAAATTTTATAGAGAAAAAAGACAAGGAAAACTACTATCTATCTCTGCCTCATTATAATAAAGAATTAATTAATCACATAAATTTTTTAAATAAACAAAAAAAAGACTTACATTTGACAATAGAACAAATGCAATTAAAAATTGATACCCTAAACCAATCTAAAAATAGAGTCAAAAATCTTATTGATATTGTCTCGCAAAGAACTAGGATAGGTACAGAAAGAGATATTGAAAAAAGAATGAATACTTGGTACAATGGTGTGTATGAAAAATAAAAATAATGAATAAACTGTCATTTTACGATAAAGAAAGACTAAACCATATAAACCATCTTATGAAAAGTATCAACGACTCCTCTGATGAGATATATGAAAGCCTAGTTGACCGTGAATTTAAAGAGTTAAAGGTATCATTAACTAAATTAATATCTGAGCTAAAAAGCATAGAAGAATCTATAGAAGATGATGTTTAAAGAACAAAGACCACGGCTAAAAGGAAAAAGATTATCGTCATATAATTATATGAACAAACAGGAGCGTAGAATTCTCGTAGTAGGAGACATTCACGCTCCTTTTGAGTTAAAAGAATACCTTCAATTCTGCAAGGATACATATAATAACTTTAACTGCAACCAAGTAATATTTATAGGAGACATAGTAGATAACCACGCATCCTCATTTCATATTTCAGACCCTGACGGGCTCGGAGGGGGAGATGAGCTTGACCTTGCTATTGAAAGAATAAAAGATTGGGCTATAGCTTTTCCTGTAGCAGACGTTATGATTGGAAATCACGACAGGATTATAATGAGAAAAGCATTTGATGGTCAGATACCTGCACGTTGGATTAAGGACTACAACGAGGTGCTAGGAACTAATTGGAATTGGGTTGAAAGCATAGTTTATGATAATGTATTATATGAGCACGGAGAAGGTGGTCAGGCGTTAACTAAAGCGAAAAACAATATGATGTCAAGCGTGTGTGGTCACACCCATACAGAGGCATACGTAAAGTGGTTGGTAGGTAAAAACTTCAAAGTATTTGGTATGCAAGTAGGTTGCGGAGTAGATAGTAAAACATACGCAGCAGCTTACGCTAAAAACTTTAAGAAGCAAGCCATAGGCTGCGGTGTTGTCCTTGGAGGACACACCGCAATAAACTGCTTAATGGATTTGTAGATTATTAATTCTTACTTCTATTTAGAAAAGCTTTTTTTCTTTTATCCCTCTCTTTATTAACAGGTATTCTTGTATTATTTCTAGTTTTTTTTGTTTTTTTGGGTTTAGCAAACTCTTTCTCATTATCACCTGATTTAAACTTTTCAGGCCTGTAGCTAGGTGCTATACCTGTTAAGTCCATTATATTCTCCCCACTTGTGTTCCCTCCAATCAACTTAGCTAACGCTATAGGAGAATCCAACTGAGCCTTAACTAAAATTTCTAGTATTGGTATTACGTAATCAAGAACATCTTTATCTGATTTTTTATATACCTTCATAATTTTCCTAGTCAATCCTTCAAGTGGATTTATTCCTAACTCAGGAAAGCAATTGTATCTACCCTCAGCAATACACAAAGCGGCTTCTATTGCACCACCAAAAAGAGGAACTCTCATTAAAACGTTAAGGCCTAATGCAGACTTAACTATCTCGTTAAAAGCACGCTCTCTATCGTCTTCATTTCCTGATATCAATGCAGGCAAATGAGCTGCCATTGTAAACAACACGTTAGCTGCGGCTAAATTTAAAGCTACAGCTCTTATGTCTTTGTTTTTGACATCTTTCAGGCCACCTCTACCAAAGTCTTTCATTATATTGTTCATACTCATACCTACCTTATTCATTTGTAGGTATAACGTACTTCCAAACATTGTGAAAAACCTTTGTGCAAAACCTGTGTTCTGCTGTAATCCAATCTTCTCAGTTGACCTTCTAGTTTGTTGAGTAGAGTTAAATTCGTTGAAGGCATCAAGAGCATCGGCTTTTTTCATTCCGTTTTTTATGTTCCTGTTATAAGCTGCTTTGTAACCCATAACCCCTAAAGCATCTCCTGCTACTGTAAATCCACCTGCTGCAGAATCAAAACCTCTTGATATTTTTCCTCTAAGGTCTTTTCTGTTTTTTGTTTTAACATTACGACCACCCGAAACTAAACCTGAAAGGTCTCCTTCTACTCCTTTTCTTATACGACTTCTAAATGTAGCAGATAGTTCTTTAGACTCTTTTATATTCGTTTGAAGGTTAAATATGACTACAGCATAGTCATATAAGAATCCTACTCCATCCTGAAGTTGAGTGCTCTGTCCCTTTCCTTTAAAAGAATAATCTTCAAAGGCTTGTACAAAAGAACTTCCCTGCTTAAGCAGCTGAATAGCTTTAAACGCTAACGCATACGCAGTAAACCTGCTTTGTAATTTGTTTATAACATTGTCAGAAACCTGTGGGCCTGAGTCAGGATTAATTGCATAATTTAATTGCTCCTTAAATAATGGTAAAAGACCTGTCTCTTTTAAGACAGTTTGAATAGCGGAAGACTTAAGAACCTCATTCATCTCTCTTACCCCTGAAGCATAAGCCTTATACTTCTCCATTGATAAGATATGCTCCTCCATCACCTCGGTGAATCCTAAGTTCAAATCAATTGCACCTTTAGTGTCATTCCTTTCTTTTAGTGCAGGAGCATTTTCTGCTGAAAAAATTCCATAAAAGTCTCCGCTTACCATATTAGCAGTAGTCTCTCTGCTTGATATAGTTCTTGTTGGAAAATAATTATCAACCTTATTTAGATTAACATCATTGTTCTGAGCATACACAGAGTTTACTCCTTCAAAGTATTCGTTAGTTAAATAATCAACTGACATATCAACCATCTTCACACCATCTGCTCCGATGAACTTTTTAATTTCTTCTAACTTAGCATCTGTTATACCCTGTCTTTCTAGCTTGCTTCTCTGTACATCATTCTTAGATAAAGCATATATCCTTAGTGCTTGGTCAGGAGTAAAACGTGCTTCGTATGTCTTGTCTTCGCCTAACTTTTTAATCTCATCATTTATCTTTTTTATAGCTGCTTCTTTTTGTGCAGGTGTTTTTAGTTTGCTGTTCTCAATTTTTTCAATTTTATTATCAGCTACAGTAATTGCATTTGAATCTATAACTCCGGATATGGATATTTTATTTTCACCGATGCTGTTTCTCCAAGCCCTCCAATTTTTCTTGGCAACTCCTAGAGACTTGGCCATACCGTCAAGAACCTTCTCTGTTCTAAAGACCCCTGCCTTTGATTCTTCATCCATTTGGTTAAGCCTGTCAAAGAAAGTTTTAGTGAAAATTCCTTTTCTACCTCTGTCCAATATGTTATTTATAGTACCAAAATGAGTAAGGTTTTGCCTCATAAACTTCCTAATACTATTGACCTCATATTTATTGTTAACTATAAATTGTTTTAAAAAAGAAGATATACCTCCAAAGAATCCATTATCCTGCATCTGCTCTCTGAAATTTTTTCTAGCACTTGTAAGAGCACCCTTACTTTTAACAGTTCCGTCAGCGTAGAAAAGCTCCTTGTAATCCATAGCCATCTGAGCTTCAAAAGCGTCTCTAATAACAGTAACCTTAGCTCTTCTCTCAGCTCTCCTATTATTTAACCTAGCAATAGACTCAGCCCTAGTTAATTTTACCTCATCAAACAGATTGTTTAAATCCTCTAGCTCCATACCAACCACCTCTCCAAAGGTGTCGATAGCCATCTGCTTGTCAATTAGGTTACGTTGTTCTGTGGTAAGTTTCTTTTTAGATTCCACAAGAGCATTGGGGTCATTGTTTATTCTAACCTGCTCTATAGCTTGCTCTAATGCAACTTGATTTATCTCATTCATCATAACTTGTAGACCATCCACATCATTGCTAATAGCCAACTTTAAAACTCTCTTTACTTCTGCGAAGTAAGATTGGCCTATAGCGTCTAGTCCTGATGACTTTCTTTTATTAGATGAGCTTATGTTTACCTTGGCTTTTTTCTCAACTAGCCTAATCATATTTTTAAGGAGCTCTGTTTTCATTTTAGCTCTCTTTGATTCAATCTCTTTAAGCAATTTTTCCATTTGCTCAGGATAGTTTTTCTCTGTGGTATCTGTTATCAGTTTAGTAAGTCTATTTACAGCACCCCTAGTGAAGTTATTTGACTTAGGTAGCATAGACCTTACAGCCATTCTCATTTTTCTTTGTACGTCAAGTATGCTTTTCTCTCCAAAGTATATATCCTTAAGCCTAGCCCTAGCCTCACTAATCTTTTGTTTTATAGATGGATTTGAATTAATCCCAAGCTTTCTATCAAATGCAGTTAATAGTTCAAGCTGTATTCTTTTTGTTTGGTTTTGGAATACAGGATTATTTTGTAATAACTCATAAGCCTTTTCTCTTATTTGAGAGAATGATTTTGTTCTTTGATTGGTGATATTACCTTTCTCATCTAAGTTTGCAAACGTGTTTAATTTTTGTCTTATATCTTCAAATAAATTACGACCTGCTTCAACACCTTCTTCTATGTTCTCAAACTGTCTAGGTGCTTCATCTAAATTATCTAACTTAGTTCTTAAAGCATCATTTATTTCTTTCATATCCGTGAAGCCATTCTCTTTTAACACAGCGATAATAGATTCATTATTTATATTATTCTCTCTAGCTGCCTTAATAATACCTTGTAATGACTTATTAGAGTCAGATGTAGCTGACTCAAAATTTTCATTCTGCTTACGAGACTGAGGTGCGTCAGGTTGCTTACGAGATTCTACTCCCCCTCTGTCAGACCTCCCGACAGAATCTCTGCCAATTCTATCGCCTCTTCTTCTGTTATCTTTAATAGGTTTGTTAACCCTTGTAGAAACGGATTCTGCCCAAGTTGGGTCGTTAATTCCTCCTCCTTTTTCGATTGCTTGTTGTCTTGCTTCATCTATATTTATTTTACCTTGTGAATATTTTTCCCAAATATCGTCAATTAATTTTACGTTTTTAGTATTTCTTTTAAAAGAATCTGTATATAATCCTCTAACAGCTTCCCAAGTTATACTTTGGACTTGTCTAGGTAGTAATCCTAATTCTTTTGCTGCCAATGCATATGCATCAGCATATGCATAATATAATCCCTTTACACCTTTAGCTCCTGAGTTACTTGTTTTTGTACCAAAATTATTACTAACTTGTTTAGATTTCCCTGAGAATGGTTTTAAGTGTGCGGCAGCTACTGCGTGAGTGTCTATAGTAACATCCCCATCTACACTCATAGGGTCTATGATGTTGTTGTAGAAGTTTCTTATTTTGTGCATCTGACCAAGGGTCATTGTTATGTTCTCTTGACTTCCATCATTGTATATAGAAACAGTTTTTCCTATTTCTACATAAGAACCCCAAGCCACTTTAGAGTTACTTCCATCTTTTTTAGTGGCAACTCCCATTACCTCTCCATCAGGTCTAAGTATATTGTAATCTTTGGTTACATTTAATTCTGAATACAATCTAACATAGTAAGCCTGATAAGCAGGGTCAGCATCTTTTATTTTAGTTCCTATCAAAGATGTTAAAGCCTCTTGAGTTTTATTTATTTGTTCTAATTTATTATCTAAGTCAGTTTTATTTTTTTTTAATTTAGCTGCATTGGCTTTTGTTCTATTTTTTTTGTACGCTGCTTTACTTTGATTATACCTTTTTCTAGCACCTTTTGATGCATCAAGACCGGTGTCAGAAACTTTTTGTTGAAAGTCAACCATATCCTGAGTCATTACAGGATTTTCTTTATATGCAATTAACGTAAGTTCAGCCAATCTTACATTTTGATACCAATCTTTTTGTGGAGATAAAGATGCAATTATACCTGCAACCTGCTCATTGGTAACACTATATTTTTTAGCTAACTCTTGAGCTAATATATTAGCACCATCATACCACAAAGTGGATATGTCTTTATATTTTTGATTAAATTGCTCTGTTAAAAATATTAAATTGTCAGCTACTTCTCTTGTAAAGATATCATAAACTTCTTGTGCTTGTTCTTTAGTTTTAATTTCACCAAACTTTTTCTTAGCACTTACAATATCTTCTTGTGCTAATATATTTGCGTTTTTGATAAAAGCTACCGGAGCTTCTTTTTTTACAAAAGCTATAGATAAATCTTCTGTCTCAGTAATTGTTTTATTCTTTTTAGTTCCTTTTACTGCAACACCTTTTGATACTCGTTTCCCTTTTCTGTATTTTGCTCTTACTTTTTTAACATTGACATTTGTTTCCTGCTTACGAGACTGAGGTGTGTCTTTAAGGTCACTATTAAACTGAGCTTGTAAATCTAATCCTGCATCATAGTCTTCGGTATAAGGTGCTTCTTCTAGTTTAGGTATTACATCTTCAAACGTACCAACTCTTTCTGCTATAGTATTTCTATTTCCTCCATCATATGCCATAAGAACCACATCAGGCTCTCCATTATTAAAAGCCTTGAATGTCTCTTTGCTCCATCCATCAGGTGCAAACTCATCATTCCAAGCAACCTTAGCCACAGGAACAAAACCAAAGTCAGCATAATACTTTGTAAGAACAGTATCGTAGTGGTCTAAAGAAACAGCTCCTTCTTTTATTGCTTCAACCATTAACTGAGGAACTCTACCTTTTCCTTCTTCATAAGAGAACACAGAAATGATAGTACCATCTTTGGTAATTGCAAGACCTGCCTTACCGTCTGCTGTTAAAAATAATCTTGAGTTTTTGTATTCAGACACAGGATAAACAAATACACTTGCTCCGTATTTATTATTCTTTGTAGACTCGGTTATTGATTTTTGAAATAGGTTTGCATCATTGGTTTCGTAGAACTCTGTATCCACTACAGATTTACCCTCCATTTTCTCAGATAAAGCTTGAGCCTCATTCTCACTAAGAGATATAGTTTTTACTACGGTATCATCTCTAACAACTCTATTACTTCTTCCAACGTCATATCGGGTTTTTCCTTTAATGTCGATTGAGCTACCCTTTCGTGTACGGTCAGATTTTCTCTTGGTTCTGCTAGTAGTTCTTCTCTTGTCTTGTATTTCATCCTGCAAATTTAGTTTATTGTTTTCTTTATTTTCTAATATTTTTACATCTTTTTTAGTTATTTCTTGTCCTGCCTCAACCTTTGCAGAGACTACGTTTAGTAAGTCAATAACCTCAGCGTCAGTAAATGGCTTAAGCCCTAGTATCTTAGCTATCTTATCAAGCCATCTCTTTACTATACTCTGAGTAGGTGCGTCTAGGTTTGGATACTCTGATGCTAGTAACCCAAACAACTCCGCTATACTCTCCTCGCTCTGTAGTGAGGATTCATAATTGCTAGAGAACTTTTCTATTTTTTCAATCAACTCAGGAGATGCTGTCTTCTTTACCGCCTTTAGCATTCTATCCGTAATAGCCTTAGCCTGCTTGTTAGTTATCCCTGTCCTTAACAATAATGCGTGGAACACCTCGTGTGATACTGTTTTGTAATTAGCCTTCGTTCCGTTTATGTGTATGGTTTTAGTCGCAGGATTGTACTCCCCATTAGTAGACTGCTCCCTTGATTGTTCGTTTGTAGCATCTCGGTAAGACGCATCGTCAGTATGATACACCAATTTAATCTCAGGGTCAAGAAATTTTAAAGCCTTTCTAGCGTTGTCTATCTGCTTCACAATTCTAGATTTTTGCTTACGAGGCTGAGGCTTTTGCTTTAATTTAGATAACTTTTTCTGTATCTTTTTTAAATCTTTCTTAGTTTCCTTTAACTCCTCAATCGCATACTCTATGTTTGCTTGTCCGTCTTCTTTTAATTCTTGAATCTCGAACTTTAATTCTTCAATTAAATCTCTTTTTTTGGCAGGAGACTTTTTGCTTTTCTTTACCTTAGCTATCTCATCCTTCTTTTCCTGTATGTCAGTCTTAGTGTCATATTTTTCAGCCGCAATCTCCTCTTGCTTGCTTTGAATCTCACCTTCTAAATCCTCAATCTCATACTCTAGTTCACTAATCTCTTCGCTGTTGTCCTTTACCACAGGCTTAGGCTTAGGCTGAGGTGCAGGTTTTTTAGTGTCGTTATTAATAAGGTTACGTAAGTCCTGTGTTTCTTGTTCAGTCTCTTCACGTTGTCTTTCACGAGTACGAAGTTCTGTCAATGAAAAATCTATCTCAATTGAAGCTTCAGTATTATCAGATATTATTTTATTTTCAAATGGAGTTAGTTTTTTACCATTCTGTTTTTTATCGATAGCATAAGCTATAATTTGTTTCGTTTCTTTTTCAGAAAGAGTTCCATTATCAAATGCTGTTTTGTGTTTCTTTAATGGTTTTAAAAATACTATATCGTCTTTGGTTTGATTCTCTTGGGTAGACTCTTCTCGAACTTGTAATCCTTCTCCCACCTCTTGGCTATTTCCGGTTTGTTCTTGTGCATCCACGCTCTCTGTGCTTGACTCTTGAACGGCATCTGTTATAAATTTGTTAGGGTTTTGTTTTACCAATTTTCCATCTACCACTTTATATATATCGTAGTTGGAAATATCTCTTGCAGGGGTATTTGGTTTTGGTATAACGACACCCCTACTATCTTTAGTATCTTTTTTATTTACAAAATTTAGATTAGGTTGAAAATTGTTTGCGTCTACTGTACCGGGTTTAGATATTACTACATATCCACCCTCCGTAGATTTAACAGTATCTGAGTATATTCCACCTTGCTGAAAGTTTGGAGATTGTTTATTATCTCTATCAGTTTGAAATGCGGTTTCTTGTTCTCTAGTTCCTTCAAAAAATTCATCAGTATTTTCGTCTCTACCAACAATCTTACCACCATTAATCCAATTAACAATAGTAGCCTTACTTTTTGTTTTGTGAGTCACAACTTCAGGGCCGTAAATTTCAGTAACATCTTTTACTTCTATTGTTTCCTCTACAAAATTTTCAACCTCAACCTCAGGAGTAGCTTCAACAGTCTCTTCAACGGCATCTGTTTCTGTTTTTGAGCTAGTAGCAAGTCCTGCGTCAATTAACTGCTGACCGCTAAATGTTAATTTTATTTTCTTTTTACCATCAACTTCGATTTCTGATTTAGAAATAGGG
>JGI858J16261_1000012_pt1 | contig 21566 bp, 18 predicted proteins | sample TiedelARG03_113m_FD_16261 | JGI IMG/M metagenome (IMG submission 16261) | reverse complement strand
CCTCGCGTACAGCGCGTACAGCTAAATTTTCATCATTTATATTGGTGATGAGTATGACGGGTATGACTGGGAAAGCCTTGTGCGCCTGTTGGAATGTCTCGTATCCAGTGCTGTCGGGCAGGCACAGGTCGAGAAGAAGGACATCGACGTGAATTTGTTCAAGTAAATCAAGTCCATCACTCAGCCGATCTCTGTGGGTTATGTTAAATCTACAATTATGAACCTGTGAGAGTATTTCGCGGATGTAGTCAACTTCCGCGGGTTGATCTTCAATTAGGAGTACGGATAGCTCTGTTCTATATTCGCTACTCATGCGTAAATCCTGATCATGACTCTATCTTGGAAGGTGGTTTGTGCCGTATAGTGAAAGCAAATATTGATCCTTTACCAGGTATAGATTTCACTCTTATGGTGCCACCATGACGTTCAACGATGCTGCGGCAGACAGCTAAACCAATACCAGTACCTGGATATTTTTCATTGGTTTCCATACGCTGGAACATGTCAAAGATACGTTTTTGGTCTTTCTTTTCAACTCCAATGCCGTTGTCTTGTACAGAGAATTCCCAGTGCTCAGGTTTCTCTCTCGCCGTCACCAGAATTCTCGGCGGCTTGTCACCCTCAAATTTCAGAGCATTTGAGAACAAATTCTGAAACAGTTGCTTAATCTGCCTGCCGTCTGCGTTTAATACGGGGAGATCACCACGTTTATATATTGCATGTTTCTGCTGGAAGGACTTATCCAGGTTTCGCGCTGCTGAGTCAGAGATTTCACCAAAATCCACAGGGTCAAATTCATCACCCTGTGTGCCGACTCGTGAATACTCAAGAATATCATCGACCATGGATTGCAGGCGTTTACTGCTATCAAGAATGTGCTCCATAAAGCGCTCTGAATCATCATCAAGGTCTCCGCGTTCGTGTAATAGGTTTGCATAACGCGAAATGAAGCTCAAAGGCTCTTGCAAGTCATGTGAGGTGACGTATGCAAATTTCTCCAGGTCAGCATTCGATCGACTGAGTTCAGCTGCATTGCGTGACAGATTGGTGACAGCATTTTTGAAGGATGAAATATCTGTGGCACTACCTTCGAACTGATGCGAGTTATCATCAGGTTTTTCATTTGGCCACAGGTTGATGCGTACCCAGCATGGAGAATCTTCTGTTTGGCGCAGTTGAACATCGAGGTCATTTACAGCATCTCCCTGCTGTAATACACGGCTAATTATTTCACGCTCTGCGTCATCAGCAAGCAGATCCTGCAATAAAGCTTCGCTTGGTTCACTGGATGCTGGGAGCTTAAAAATCTTCCGGCAGGATGAATTCAGACAGTTCAGACGGCCATTACTATCGAGAGAAAATATCCCTACTGGCATGCGGTCCACAAGTGGGCTGGATGAACTAATTACATCTTCAGGCTTTTCCTTGGGTTGTAATAATTGGGTGGCGCTTAATGGTAGTTGCAGGAATCCGGCACTGCCTTTTTTTATCTGGTCATCAGGTTGATTGTGTCCAGCTTCGTTATGACTGAGTGGAGTCTTCTCAGCAGAGAAAAATATTACCGGGCATTTTGGGTAGAGACGTTTGATGCTATCCAGGATCCTGCTGCCTTCTGCCCAGCTCAGGTGCCTTTCAGTAATAACCAGATTGAACTCCCCTAAAGCCAGATGTTCTGCAAATTCAATGGCATCATCAATAATTGTGACTTCTGCATCAGGCAGGTGGTGCTGTAAAACGAGGGCGGCCAGCTGCCCATCATACGGCTTGTCATCGACAAGCAGAACTTTTACAGGTGGCGTTCTAGTCATTTAGTAAATAAAAGCAGTAGTTAGATAATAGTTATTATAGATTGTTATTATGCAATTTCTATACCGCTATAACATTTCAACAACTTACAGTCAGTGATTATTAGTAGTGTTAAATTTCCTGACAGGGTGTAAGTGTTCTAAATGAAGTCAATGTAACAGTTGAAAGCAAATTAGCATAAACATGTTGTCGAAAACCCTCGCGCAAAGCATACTTGAAACACGAAAATTTAGCAAAATACTATGTGTTTATAGTAAGTTAGTTGCAGTGTGGGGCGTATACAGGGAAGCGCTAGTAGCGGTGAGGCTTTGTCGTATGTAATTTCTGAGAATAGGGTGCTGTTAAGCTTACAACGAAGGCGCCGCCACAACAGGTCCGTGCGACCACGCTTGTCGCAGTAGCAGCATAAAATTTATCGTAAATTTTAAAGGTAGTGGAAGGAGAAGCGTGCTTTACTCAGTTCCCAGAGAAACCGGAAAGCGCGTCGTTAACAGGTAGCGAACGTCATCATCGAAGCGAGGTGAATTCATAAGAACAAAGTTTGCTACGTCGTTTTCGGAGATGTCCGAATCTTTGACGACCTCTTCGAGCATATCTAGGATGGCGTCAACGGTATCAATATCGTACCGCTTTTCAAGGGTACCATGGTTTTTCAATGCCTTTTTAACGCGAATGTTTGCGTCCTCAGCTTTGTTGATCAAGTTTTGCTGGTCTTCTTTTTTCTTTTGTTCGTGAGAATCAAGGCTTGAAGCGACGCTTTGATATTTTATGATTACAGGCATAACTGGGAGCTGGATATATGATTCAAGCCAGTCCTTGCGTGCTCCTGTATGGTTTTCAATATCTTCGCTAATATAGTTAACCAGTTTGTCCTGATCGACAATACTGCTGACATAACGACGAAGTTCGTTGTCAACTTCTACTTCTCCATTTATTATCTTTTTCAGTGTCAGTTTAATCCACTCAGCTTTGGTTTCCAGGCTAATGGACTCAATTTGTTTCCAGTGGTGGCTTCCTGTACCACTGTTAAGGAAGTCTTCGATGCATTCGATGTGTGCGACTTCCATGCCTTCATCGGAACTGCTGTCGTCTGATGAATCATCGCTCGTGAACAGCATGTGATAAGTNATCCATTTGCCAACGGCACTGGACATCAGCCCTCGATCGCCGTAAAGCAATTCATTTGACAGCTCTACCATCGTCTCGCAGAGCTCTTTATTCAGTTCATCCCTTGGGTTGAAAAACATTATTTTCTCATTATCTGGTAAGGAAGCTTGTTATTTATGTGTAAATTACACTGAAGAAGTACACATGTACAGATAGTGGTTTGTGAGAATGTGTTTTATTCTTCAAAGATGAGTTTGATGTGAGTGGATTCCTGTACCACTGTTAAGGAAGTCTTCGATGCATTCGATGTGTGCGACTTCCATGCCTTCATCGGAACTGCTGTCGTCTGATGAATCATCGCTCGTGAACAGCATGTGATAAGTGATCCATTTGCCAACGGCACTGGACATCAGCCCTCGATCGCCGTAAAGCAATTCATTTGACAGCTCTACCATCGTCTCGCAGAGCTCTTTATTGAGTTCATCCCTTGGGTTGAAAAACATTATTTTCTCATTATCGGGTAAAGAAGCTTGTTATTTATGTGTAAATTACACTGAAGAAGTACACATGTACAGATAGTGGTTTGTGAGAATGTGTTTATTCTTCAAGTATGAGTGTGATGTGAGTGGATTCAACACACCATAATATATAACGAGTAAGTTTTTTTTAAGACAGTTTGCATAATAAATATCGAACTTTATTGAGCCGGATTTTCCTTCGTGTATATTGAGCGGTAGATGCGAAATACGAGAGAAATATTGACTACTTCATCATTCCTCCCTCCCTCGCATAGATAGTCACTGTTTCCGGTTATCGTAATAAATTACAGAGATATTTTGTGAATATAGTATTAATCACTATTTTCCGCTAGAGGTTAGTCTCAGCATATTCGGCAAGCAGCGATCGGGGTACGCCCTGTAACTGGATGCTTCCACCATGGCCAAAACCCTTGAATCGTTCAGTCAGGTAGGTCAGGCCTGAGCTCGTTGCACTGAGATAGGGTGTGTCGATCTGCGATAAATTACCGAGGCAGATCACCTTTGATCCGGTACCCGCACGAGTGACGATTGTTTTAATCTGATGTGGCGTTAGGTTTTGTGATTCATCAATGAGTATTAAACTGTACTGGAAACTGCGGCCACGGATGTAATTTAAGGATTTAAAATGTAGCGGTACCTTTTTAAGTATGTAGTCGATACTGCCATCAGTGTCTTCATCATCATAGTGAAGTGCTTCCAGGTTGTCTGTGATAGCACCAAGCCAGGGTTCCATCTTTTCCTCTTCGGTACCCGGAAGGAAACCAATATCCTCATCCAGACCCTGAGTACTGCGAGTGACAATGATGCGGCGATACATCTTGGTTGCTACAGTCATCTCAATAGCAGCTGCCAGTGCCAGTATCGTTTTCCCTGAGCCTGCAGAGCCGGTCAGGCTGACAAGGTGGACATCAGGGTCAAGCAGCAGGTTTAATGCCATCGCCTGGTAAATGTCTCTCGGTCGAAGTCCCCATGCCTCCTCCTGTAAAAAACGTGAGTGCTCTATATGTAACAGGGTCACAGTGCTATCGGTAACTTCGATGGCACGAGCAATCATGCCCTGTTCATCAATAATAAAATTGTTTGGATAGATTTTCTGCACCGGGTCCTGTCTTGCGATAGTATGCAAGGTTCGACCAGACTGCTGCTCAGTCTCGACATTATCTATGTGATCCCAAAAGCTGCCTTTAAACTCAAGGTAGCCTGCATCCAGCAGGTTAATATCAGACACCAGCTGGTCGTTGTGGTAGTCCTCTGACTCGATGCCACAGCCCCGGGCCTTAAGCCGCATGTTTATATCCTTGGTAACGAGAACGGTGCGCTGATCGGGTCTGCTCTGTTTTAATAAACAGATGTCATTGATGATTTTGTTATCGTTGATATGTGTTGGCAGTATTTCAATGTTCTCTGCTGTATGCGTCATTAATATTGACAAACTTCCCCGGTAGGGGCCTTTGTCACCGCGTCGTATTGGGATGCCATTTTCTATTTCATCCGGAGAGGCACGACCCAGAATTTCATCAATACCGCGTATTGCCTGTCGACAGTCGGCAGCGATTGCCTGTCGACCACTTTTCAGGTTATCGAGCTCTTCCAGCACAGTCATCGGGATGATGACATGGTGTTCTTCAAATTCGAGGATTGCTGCAGGGTCGTGGATTAAAACGTTGGTGTCGAGGATGTAGAGAATAGGTTGTTCTGTGGTATCGGTGGAAACTTTCTGAATATTTTCCATCTAGGCTACTCCTTCCTTTTTGGTATTAGGATATCGTAATCATTGCACCTCTCTGAGTGCTTGATGGCAGTATAGCCTAGAGCACAAAAAAAAATATAGCGTTTTTTTGATATCTACTGAATTATGAATTGATTCAAAGGTGTACCGGATATCGCCATCATTTCCATGCGATGTGCCATGGTCATTGCTGAGTTAAACAGTTTTCGCTTAATAGCCCATGATCCGATTAGCGGTGGAATCCAGAAGTCTGCCTGCATATCCATATCGTAGCTAAGAATGGTTGATGATCCCTGTCTTTTAATAAGCCAGCGGCTATGCATAAATTTGAAATCGCTGCGTGCAGGATCTGCTTCTAGCACTATCTCATTAGCAGATGGGAGCAGAACGCGCTCGGTCTTTTTAACCTGCCTGCAAAAAAATAATACGCAGCTTTCTACCACTGTTAATGCAACAGGGACTCCGTCTGGATCTGGATCGAGATACCGGGTTTCCTTGATGCCACCTGACAGTCGGTAGAAGTTATTGTAGTCAAGTAGGGTATGAATGATGAGTTCAGCAGGTGCATTTATGATACTTGCTGAGCGTAAATGGTACTGGTTATCTTCTTCCCACAATTCCATGTGCAACATTTCTGCTGCAAATGAGGCATGGGGAATAAACAGTAAAGAACAGGCAAGAAATATCACATATGCCGTTCTTAATTTAGAGGTTGCCAGGTTCATCAATATGTTTGCCGGCGACTATCGGTCTGAGATGGTGAGTGTTCTGAATAAAGGCTGCTTCTAGAAAGTATAGAGCAGGCTGATAGATGACATGTATACATCATCAAAATCACTTTGATCATAATACTCAAATTCGATTCTACCGCTTACTTTAAAAATTTGCAGGCGTGCGCCTATTCCATAAACGGGATCAGTGCCAGATACAGTTGTCTTCAAGTTTCCGATGCTGCTATCTGCATCCCAGGCAGCAACACCCGCTTTGGCAAACAGACCGACCGGACCAAAACTTAAGCCAAGCAGCCCAAAGCCATTGAATGATGACTGGGAAAAGGTAAGATCACCAACTTGTTCTTCACCCATATCTACATAAGAACCTTCAATTGCCAGGTCCACAAGCGGCACTATGCCAAAATTATATCCAAGGATCAGTTTGTAGCCGTTAGTGTCGACATCAAAAGATTCTTCTCCAACGTCACCTTTGATATTTGAATTGCCAATGCCTGCACCAAGATATGGACCACTTTCAGCGCCAGCATGGGCAACAGAAGGCAATAGAAGTGCGGAAGTTAATAGAATCAGTATGGTCGAGTAAGTGATTTTCATATATAGGGTTTATTGGAGTTCTCTGGGAGGCTTAGAGTATATGGAAACTATAGACTCAGGCAAGGTCATGAACAGGTTGTATTACAAGAATATATGGACAGTTATTCATATTCAAAGATGTGCTTATTTACCTCGGTGCCGCCTCGAAAGCAAATTCAATAGAGTTTTAGACAAATTTTATCCGTATAATGTCGTTCAAATTTTGTCAGTGGTTAATCCTGAGGGAATCATTTAGGGCTAAATACGCGAAATTTAAGCTTTTATATACCATAATTTGAATGTCTTATTTGAAATAAGGAGTAGCTATGTCTTTGTTAATTGGTGATAAATTAGTTGTTAGTATGCATTATACGCTGACTGATAGTGAGGGGAATGTCCTGGATAGCTCAGAAGGTTCTGATCCACTGACATATTTGCATGGTGCCGGAAATATCATACCGGGACTGGAAAAGGCGCTTGTGGGTAAAGTGGAAGGCGATACTCAGCAGGTGACAGTTGAACCTGCTGAAGGCTATGGGGAAGTGATTCCTGAGTTGGTGCAGACTGTTGACAAAGCGGCTTTTCAGGGCGTTGAATCTGTCGAAGTAGGTATGTCATTTGAAGCGCAGACGCAGGAAGGGTCAGTCGAGCATATTATAGTGACGGAAGTAAATGGTGATGAGGTCACCATCGATGCCAACCATCCGCTGGCAGGAGTTGTTCTAAATTTTGATGTTGAAATTGTAAGTATTCGAGAAGCATCGGAAGAAGAAGTCGACCATGGTCATGTTCATTAAAGTAGTGAGCGGTATTTAACAATATAAAGATAAATGCGGTCGAAATCAGAACAGCCAGACCGAACTTCTTTATCTGAAAATATAGCGTAATTTCAGTTGTCTGGTCATAAGTGGAGCGGGTGATGGGAATCGAACCCACGTCTTCAGCTTGGGAAGCTGAGGTAATGCCATTATACGACACCCGCCTGATCAGGAGATTCTATCTGATGTGATCAGGTTGGTCACCGGTAGTTGTTGAATTCCACCTGAGAATGGAATGAGGGGCTAACATCTTTTTTTTCTTTATAGAATGAATATGAACAGTTAGCCCCACCTGATCGTCAGATATTTAGTCTGGCCTTGTTTGAAAGCAGACGTTTGTAGTGTTGAAACGATCAGGGTGTTTAATGGTCTGCTGTCGAGACAGACTGTGTGAAAACGTAAACCCTGATATAATACCGTTATCATTTTTGCGGGGTTAAATATGAGACGTTTTGTTGAGGGTGAAAACCGAAATCAAAGTACGCTGTTTCCCGAAATCCTTGAAGACTATGTCGCTGAGGATAACCCAGTTAGAGTCATCGATGCCTTCATTGATGAATGTGATCTCGGTCATCTAGGCTTCCAGGGTGTAGAACCCCACGCCACTGGCAGGCCTACCTATCATCCTTCTGTTATGTTGAAGCTCTACGTATACGGTTACCTCAATCGCGTCCAATCAAGCGGCGCCTTGAGCGAGAAACTCAACGAAACGTTGAGCTGATGTGGCTCACTGGTCGCCTAAAACCAGACTTCAAAACGATTGCTGATTTCCGTAAGAACATAAGCTGGACGCCTGCCTTATCCAATGTTTCGACGGTCTCGATGAGCTGCTTCACGGATCGCCCAAGTCGGTCGAGCTTCCAATCCACAACAATGTCACCATTGCGGGCATTATCCAGCAGTCGTTTCAGTTCTGGGCGGTCGCTACGCACGCCAGACATCTTCTCTTGGAAAATACACTCACAGCCTGCCGTCTCCAGAGCATCGATTTGAAGGTGAGTTTCCTGATCATCGGTGGAGACACAGGCGTAGCCAAAAATCATGTTGCAATAACCTCAAAGTTGGTTCTGTATTGAACCAAACATAATGCACCATAGTATTGCAACATGTTTTCGGGGTGTTTGGTATCTTCGCAGATGGTGTGTGAAGACGTAGCAATAACCCTCAATATTGCAACGCCTCGAACGTCTCTTATGTGAGGTTGTGCGGGCAGGGCTGAGGTGTATTATGAACGTCCGATGCAAGTCGGCAAATGACCCACGACGGTAATTCCGGCCGGTGATAGTGTGAACAAATAATCACTCGTGGTGTAGTGCTTCGATCGGATTCATCCGAGCCGCCCGTCGAGCCGGGAAATAGCCAAATATGATGCCAACCAGCGCCGAGAAGCCAAAGGCAACCAGAACAATCTTCGGATCAAGGATGAAAGGGATTTTCATGGCGCTCGTGGCAGCACTGGCAAGGCCAAGACCCAACAGTACTCCTATAATACCTCCGATAAGCGACAACACGATGGCCTCAACTAGAAACTGCATCAGCACCTGTTGCTCCTGCGCGCCGATGGCCAACCGGATACCTATTTCACGCGTTCTCTCTGTCACCGAAACAAGCATGATATTCATGATGCCGATACCGCCAACCAGCAGGCTGACACCGGCGACAGCGCCGAGCAACATGGTCAGGATGCCCGTCGTCGCCGTTTGAGTTGCGGCAATCGCTTTCATATCTGCGACGGCGAAATCATCGTCTTCGCCAGCCGATATTTTCCGCCGCTCGCGCAGCAGGCGCTCGATGTCGCCCTGCACCTTGGCGGTATCGACGCCGTCTTTCGCGGACACATACATCATGCCGAAATCGGCTTTGCCCTTGATCCGCCGCTGATAGGTGCGCAGCGGCATGAGAACGATATCATCCTGATCCATGCCAAAGCCCGTTTCTCCCTTCTCCACCAAAACCCCGATGACCTCGCAGGAGATCTTGTTGACACGAATTTTCTGACCCAGCGGATCGAGGGATCCGAACAATTCATGGCGTGTGGTCTGGCCAATGATGCAAACGGCACGGCCACTGCGCACCTCACCCTGGAAAAACTGACGCCCCTGCTGTAAATCCGCATCCTGGGTGATGAAATAGGCGGTGTCGGTGCCGGTAACCTGCAGGCTGCGGCTTTCCGACCCATAGACCACGGTTGCTGTTTGCCTGTCGGATGGTGCTATGGCGCGGACACTGTGCAGTTCATTCCGGAGGGCGGCGAGATCACGGTCATTGAACGGTTTGGCCTGCCGGCTCGATCGACCGGGGCCGAACTGTCCCGGGCGGACCATCAACAAATTGCTACCGAGCTTGGCCATATCCGCCTCGACCTTGGCGGTGGTGCCGTTACCAACGGTGACCATGGCAATGACGGCGCCAACGCCGATAACAATGCCGAGCAGTGTCAAAAAGGAACGCAGTGCGTTACGAATAATGGCCTGAACGGCAAGTTTCAGAGTTTCAAAAAACATCAGACCGTTTCCTTGTTGTGGGCATCGGTCTCGATTCTGCCATCGACAAAACGGACCAGCCGGTCGGCATAGTCAGCGATAAACTGCTCATGAGTGACCATGATAATGGTGATGCCCTGCTCTTGGTTGAGACTCGTCAAAAGCTTCATAATCTGATGGCTTGTTTTGGTGTCCACATTTCCTGTTGGCTCGTCGGCCAGAAGTACAAATGGATTGGTTACGATGGCCCTGGCGATGGCGACGCGCTGCTGCTGGCCGCCCGACAGTTCGTTGGGCGCATGGCTAGCGCGGTCCGCAAGGCCGACCTGTTCGAGTGCCTTTAGCGACAGCTCGCGGCGCTCCTTTTGTTTCATGCCACGATAGATCAGCGGCAATTCCACATTTTCGATCGCCGAAGTGCGGGCCAGCAGGTTGAATCCCTGAAACACGAAACCGAGAAATTGCCGCCGCAACAGGGCGCGCTGATTGTGCTTGAGGGAGCCGACTTCGACTCCCTTGAAGCGATAGAAGCCGTCGGTCGGCGTGTCGAGACAGCCGATGATATTCATCGCCGTCGATTTGCCGGAGCCCGAGCGGCCCATGATGGCAACAAACTCTCCCTCATCAATGCGCAAGTCGATGCCATCAAGGGCGCGCACTTCTGCCGCGCCGCTGCCATAGATCTTGGAGATGCCTTTGATCTTGATGAGCGGAGGCTTTTTTGCTTTTTCATTGTCGTCCCCTCTCATTTTTTACTTGTCGCCGTGTCGGTGATCACCATCTGCCCAGGCTGCAGCTCGCCCTTGACGATCTGGGTGCGATGACCGTCGGTCAAACCGATGGTGACAGCGACCTTTTTCGCTTCGCTTCCCTCAAGCACCCAGATATTGCGCTCGGAGCCCGTCGGCATTTTCGTGCTCGCAGGCCGCAGTCTTGGACGGCCGGGGAGTAGTTTTTTCAAAAAACTCCTGTTGTCTGTTTGTGCTTTGTTGGAAGGTGGTGCAAAGCGCAAGGCAGCATTTGGCACGCTGACCGTGTTCTTCACATGCTGCACTGTGATTTCGGCGGTGGCGGTCATACCGGGACGCAGCAGCAGTTTAGAATTATCGGTCGAGAGGATCGCCTTGTAAGTGACTACGTCTGAAACCACTTCGGAGCCAAGACGCAGCTCTTTGATGATCGCAGCGAACGTCTTGTCTGCATAGGCATCGACCGTAAAGCTCGCCTTTTGTCCTTCTCGCACCTTCCCGACATCTGCTTCGTCGACGTCGACCTGCACCTCCATTTTGGAAAGGTCCTCTGCGATGGTGAACAGAACCGGTGCCTGCAGTGAGGACGCGACAGTCTGGCCCGCTTCCACGTTACGTTCCAGCACGACGCCCTTAATCGGTGAGCAGATGCATGTCTTGGCAAGATTTGTTTCGTTGAGTTTGAGGTCGGCTGCAGCAGCAGCGACGTCCGCCTTGGCACTGTCGACACCAGCTACCGCTCTGTCATAGGCAGCTTTTGCCGCGTCCAGATCGTGTTGCGAACTGACATTCTTGCTAGCCAGCAGACGTTTGCGCTCATATTCGACCTTCATTTCTCTGCGCGTCGCCTCAGTGGTCTTGACTTTCGCCCTGGCGGCGTCCAGTTTTGCCATCGAGCTATCGACACCCGCCTTGAGCTTGTCTGTATCGAGTTCGGCAAGAACCTGCCCAACCTTCACCTTACCGTTATAGTCGACCAGCACCTTGCGGATTGTGCCGGACAACTCGCTGGAAATATCGACCTGATTGGTGGGTTGAACCGAGCCCGTAGCCGTCACTATAACCGTGAGGTCACCGCGGCTCACGGGTTCGGTGATATATTGAACCGTATTTCCCAAGCTACCGGATTTCAAAAGAGAGTAAATACCGAGCGCCGCCGCAAACAGAGCAACAGCCACGATCAACCAAAACAGTCGTTTTTGAGCAGGCGATGACCCCGACTTGCCAAGACCGAGTACGGATTCGATATCTACATTTTTTTGAGTAATTTTTTTATCACTGATCATCTAACGCCTCTGAAATAAAAGAAGGGTTATTTGGCTATATCCGAATCTCGCAACGCCAATAATGTAGTTCATCTTAGATTACTCCTAAGCGGACATTCTATGTTTAATTATCAAGGCACGTCATCAGCTTTGAAAGCTGAGGTAATACCATTATACGACACCCGCCTGGCCAGAAGATTCTATCTGATGTGATCAGATGGGCCACCGGTAGTTAATCAGATAGATGAATGCCAGACTGAGAATGGAAGGAGGGGCTAACATCTTTTTTTCCTTTATAGAAAAATATGAGCGGTTAGCCCCANCTGAGCCTTGTAACTTTTTGTCTGCATTTTGTACTCTTAAAAATCTGAATATATGTCCTCAGCATCAACGGCCCTTAGCGGGCCGTTGTCAATCAAGTTTACTATGTTTGATGTCAGCGTCTTTTTCCACGCATCTCTTTTAGCTTTGCACGCTGATCCTCAGTGAGAATGGAGTTGATCTTGGCGCGTTGCTGCACTCGCAGCACGATCATATCTGCCTTCAAGTCACCCTGTGCATCTGCGATCTTGCGTACGGACGCTTCATTGAGTGGAGCAGTCTGCGTCAACGTTCTAAGCTGTTTGCGGTTTTCCTGCATTTTTTCGCGAAACTCAGTCAGCTGATCTTTTGACTCATTCATAATAGACTCGACCTGGGTGCGTTGATCATTGCTCAGGTTCAGTTTTTCAGCCATACGGTCAACATTAAATCCCCGACCACCTGGCCCAGCTTTGTGTTCCCCGCGCATACAGTTTCCGGGGCCCTTACCATCACTGGGAGGCATTGCATAAGCACTTGACAGAATTCCTGACAAACTAAGTATTAGAATACTGGCTACTACTTTTTTTGATGTTTTGTTCATAATTAAAGTTTCCTGTTTTTCGTTGATTAAATACCCTGTTAATCAGGGGTTGGATACAGTTTAGTTTTCTTCCATGTCAATGAGTGTGGTGGATGTGTAAAATCTTGTAAATAGGTCATATTTGCATACAAATTATTGCTTCAAAGTTATGCAGACTCATTTTCAGTTGAAGTTATTTCGATACCTCAATCCGGTTGAATACCCGGGTAATTTTTATCCGTTCTGAAGATGTTGGACGCTGAATGCTTATAGCAACATGTAACTGTGAACCTGTCGGGGATACGGTATAACGCTCGAAAATCTTTTGTCCGCCGCCGGATGTTTTTTCGACAACCATCTGGTTTTCTTCCCAGCCTGCCAGTACCACAGTCAGCTCTTTATCGAGCGGAGTACCGCGGCCATCAATGAGATAGCTTTCTATTACTCCGGTATCAGTTTTTAAAAGCATTTCTGTTTCAGTGAGAGAAATATCCAGCATCTTTGCTGTCATTAAGCCTTTTTTCGGTGCACTCTTTTGGCCGCTGCCATCACTCTCGCTATCATTATTCATACTTGAGCCGCGACTGCCCCCTTTACCTGAGCCTCCCCCCCTGCGGCCACCGCCAGAACGCCCTCCCCCGCCTCGACCAGAACGTGAACGCCCTTCAGTTTTTTTGAATGCCTTATTTGGATCGTCACTTAAAGCCTCATTCAATTCCCAGGCACCCGCCAGAACAGGCTTCTCGTCGTTAGCCAGCATTATGGAAGGTGTTAGAGAAAGTGTCAGTATTACAAACAAATTAAAAATTGTTGATCTGGCTGTTTTCATTTTATGTTCATCTCCAGGTTAATTTAAGAAAAGCTTTCTAGCTAGATGTTGCCAGTATGTATGCATCCAGAAAAAAATAGCTGCCAGATCGAATTCGTAAAAAAACACACCACACCATTGCTGGAACAGAATTTAGTATGCACAGTGTGGAGGTAAGATTGTGTTAGCCTGTGTAAAAACAAGTAAAGATTGATAAGGCAGGGTGTAACTGCCTAAGTCTGCTGTGGCATTATGTAAACAGGAATCAAACTTCTTTAATTATTCAAAACAGGAATCACCCTATTATGAGTCGTATTCTTCTGGCTGACGACGATATTGAGTTATGCGAAATGCTGAAGCAATACCTGGAAGTCGAAGGTTTTGAAGTGGCTACGGCACATAACGGCGAGGATGCACTTGAGCAGGCACGGGTGGGCTCGTATGACCTGATGGTCCTTGATGTGATGATGCCAAAACTCAATGGATTTGATGTGTTGCGTGAACTTCGCAAAGCATCACTGATGCCTGTGTTAATGCTGACCGCTCGCGGCGAGGATATGGACAGTATAATTGGACTGGAACTGGGCGCTGATGACTATCTGCCTAAGCCCTGTAACCCACGTGTACTGATAGCTCGAATAGGTGCCATCCTGCGACGCACGTCTTTACTTCCGCAGCAGGGAGATGAAGAAGTAACCCCGGAAACACTACTGCTGGATGACCTGGAAATCCATACAGGCTCGCGTCAGGTCATTCTCAACGGCAGGGAGATGATTATGACAAGTACAGAGTATAGAGTGCTGGAAGTGCTGCTGCGTAAAGCTGGTCATGTCGTATCCAAGGCAGATCTGTCTGAACACGGATTGGGCAGAGAACTGACACGCTATGACCGAAGCGTAGACATGCACGTCAGTAATCTGCGCAAAAAACTTGGCCCACTGGTGAACGGCGATGATCGAATCAAGACCGTACGCGGTGTGGGCTACCAGTATATCTATTCCTGAGCATTGTCACGATGTCACGACTATTCTGGAAAATATTTCTCTCCTTCTGGTTTTCGCTAATCCTGTTTGCCGTTGCCAGCATCCTCGCCGCATCGTCATATCTTGAGCACACACGTGCACAGGATGCCATCGACAGTCCGCGTGACAGGATAGCAGGCTATATTGTAGAAGGGAGGTCTATAGCAAAGACTGAGGGAACTGAGGGGCTGAAGAAGTGGCTAAGTAAGCTCGACCGTGCTGAGGCGATCCCTTTCTTATTAATTGATACTGAAGGCAATGATTTGCTTGCAAGGCCAATATCTCCCCGTCTGGCAGAGCGATTACATCAGAGACGCAGACCGCCTCTTCATACTGGCAGGGAGCGAATGAAAATGCGACCGGGTGTGATTCGGCTAGCTGATGGCAGTGAATACCGGTTGATACCGGACTTCCAGGGCGTTACTCTCAGCAGAGTGTTGCGTAGACCCAAAGTTATTGCTATTCCCCTTTTTGTTGCCACCCTGATCAGCGGACTGGTGTGTTTCATGCTGGCGCGCTACCTAACGACACCTATACAGCGACTCAGCCGCGCGACTCAGCAATTCGCCTCCGGTAATCTTGCTTTGCGCGTCGAACCTGCGATGGGTGGACGCAAGGATGAGATAGCCGATCTTGCTCGAGACTTCGACCAAATGGCGAGGAGATTACAGGATGTCATCGGCTCACAAAAACAGCTATTGAGCGATGTCTCACATGAGTTGCGCTCACCCTTAGCACGGCTGCAGGTAGCACTGGGGCTGGCACGACAAGGTGAACAGGATCACAGTAATACTGAACTGGATCGAATCGAGCGTGAAGCAGAGCGTCTCAATGAGCTGATCGGCCAACTACTCTCCCTGTCTCGACTGGAATCTGGTATGGCTCTGACACACATAGAGCCTGTTGATCTAAGCGACCTTTTGGCCGAAGTTGTAGAGAATACGAACTTTGAAGTAAGAGCACTAAAGCGGCAGGTTCGTATCATCAATAGTGTGTCTGCAACCGTTGATGCCAATGAAGCGCTTTTGAGCGGTGCACTTGAAAATGTTGTACGTAACGCTGCTTTGTACACAGACGAAAACACGTCCGTAGATGTCTCGCTCCAACTCTGTAAACAGCGCCATGGATGGTTGCTGATACAGGTACACGACCATGGGCCCGGGGTACCTGNAGAGATGCTAAAGAAATTGTTTGAACCATTTGTGCGCGTTGATGATGCCCGTGACCGGAATAGTGGTGGTTATGGGCTGGGATTAGCTATCGCGGAACGTGCAATCAATCTCCATGGAGGTGAGATAGTTGCAAGGAATGCCGATGATGGTGGACTGGTAGTTAGGATATTTTTTCCACTTAAGCGAATCGATGAACGTTGAGAATATTCCCGAGTACCTCTGGCTGATACAGGCTTTCAGGTTTAAAGCTACTCGCTTCTCAAAGTACAATGCTACACATAGACTTTTATCTTGAAAAAACTGGCCATATCTCCAGGCAATACAACTTGTATCTGCATATAACACTACACATCTACTGCTAAAGAAATAAATCATTTCTGTACCTGCATTTACACACTTTTACACACGTCATACCCAATCTTGCAAATACCTTTTATAAGCTTATGAACACGGTAAATGTTCACAAATTATAGAGGTATAGAATTATGATTCGCATTGCTAAGATAGCACCAGTTACCCTGTCATTAATATTAACTGTAGGACTTATACTGCCGTCCATGAATGCCAATGCTGGCAGAATTGTTATACAAAAATCAAATTATCAACACATGGACAGAGGCCGGCCAGGCCATGCAGTTCCTCGTACACGTCATTATCGCGGTGTAAGGGTTGCACGACCATATGGCCGCCCATTCGGTGGTTATGGTTACTATTATGACGATAACGATGCCTATAAATGGTTGGCGTTCACTTCCATAACATTAAAGGTTCTCGATAATGTTAACGAAGAACAGCAACGTTTGCATGAACAGGCCCAGGTACTAGCGTCCACGGCTAACGTCGGTGAAACCATCGTCTGGGAAGATGGCGATGCTTCAGGTTCAGTGACGACAACTCGTGTTGGAAAAAGTACATCCGGGCGTCATTGTCGTGAGTTCCAGCAAAAAGTTACTATTGGCGGAAAAACCGAGCAAGCTTATGGCACTGCATGTCTGCAACCAGATGGCGCCTGGGAGATTGTTCAATAACCAGCCTTAAGTCCTTATATTGATAGGTATCGATCTGAGGCCAAACGTCTACGTTTAATGGTGATCGAATAGATCATCACTGATTCCTCCCCCTTGTTGCGCAAGCAACGTTACCGGGACCAAGATTACCAGTCCCGGTTTTTTTGTACTTATCTGTTAGTGGTGAGTCTTATGTTACCCAGTTTCTAAAAAGAGCACCTCCTTCCATTCTCGGTCTGGCATTCATCTATCTGATTAACTACCGGTGGCTCATCTGATCACATCAGATAGAATCTTCTGGCCAGGCGGGTGTCGTATAATGGTATTACCTCAGTTTTCCAAGCTGATGACGTGCCTTGATAATTAAACATAGAATGTCCGCTTAGGAGTAATCTAAGCGGTATTGCGATTTCTTCGTTTTGTCTGCCATGTCTCGTTTGCAGACCATTAAACACACTGATCGTTTCAACACATGTGTTGCATCGACCGGTTGAAGTCACCAATAACGCCAGACTAAATATCTGACGATCAGGTGGGGCTGACTGCTTATAATCAGGAGATTCTACCTGATGAACCTGAGCGTTCCCAGGTTCTGAGTTGCATGCAAAAGTCTGATTAATTCCAGGCAGAAATCAGGTAGTTGACCTATCGCTTCCCTGACTTTCGTATTATCCTGATGTCAGCCTGAAATTTATCTCGCTTCACCGTTAAAGCGAAATTGCTTGTTCTGGCGAGGTGTTGCCAACATAGATCTGCCTGGGTCGTGCAATGCGTGTTGATGGATTATCCTGTTGCTCTTTCCAGTGCGCAATCCAGCCGGGTAGGCGGCCAATAGCGAAAATCACGGTAAACATATTTGTCGGAATACCAATCGCGCGCAGAATGATGCCGCTATAGAAATCGACATTTGGGTAAAGGTTACGTTCAACGAAATAGGGATCGTTCAGGGCAATATCTTCCAGCCGGCGCGCAATATCAAGCAGAGGGTCATTGACACCCAGTTTCGGCAACAGTGATTCACTGACACGACGCAGCATGGTCGCACGAGGGTCGAAATTTTTGTATACCCGGTGGCCAAATCCCATTAGCTTGACGTTATTTGACTTGTCCTTGGCTGCTTGCAGGTACTCGTCTGCTGTCATGTTGCCCTTATGTATTTCCTCCAGCATTTCAATGACCTTAACGTTGGCACCGCCGTGTAAAGGGCCCCATAACGCAAGCACGCCAGCTGCGCAGGAAGCAAACAGGTTGGCGTGACTCGAACCGACCATGCGGACTGTCGAAGTGCTGCAGTTCTGTTCATGGTCGGCATGTAGAATGAATATCAGGTTGAGTGCCCGGCGTATATCTTCATCGCACTGGTACTGTTTGTAAGGCTGCGAGAACATCATGTGCAGAAAATTGCTTACATAGGGACGGGATGGATCAGGATAGATATAGGGCAGACCGAGTGACATGCGGTAGGTGTAGGCGGCCAGTGTGCGGATCTTGCTTAACAGGCGTGCGACTGATTGCTCAAAATGTTCATTATCATCTAGCTCGCTGATCTCCGGATAGAAACAGGAAAGTGTCGTGATCATTGCTGACAGTACGGCCATCGGCGGGGCGCTGCGGGGAAACCCTGTAAAGTGGTGCTTCATGTCCTCGTCGATATTTGAATGCTCCGTCAGTTCCTGACTGAACGTGGTGTATTCACTGCTGTTGGGCAAGCGTCCAAAGATTAGCAGCCAGGCGACTTCGACAAAATTTGGGCCTTTTTCGAAATCTTCCAGCGGTATACCGCGGTATCGCAGTATTCCCTTCTCGCCATCAATAAAAGTGATGGCGCTCTTGCAGCTCCCGGTATTGCCGAACCCTGGATCGAGGGTAATCAGCCCTGTTTCACTGCGCAGACTGGCGATGTCAATGGCACGCTCTTTTTCGGTTCCTTCAACGATGGGTAGCTCGTATTCGCGTCCTTTGTACGTCAATTTGGCATTATCGGGCATATTACAGGCTCCTTATATTGGTATACCTAAATTAGATATATTTATAGTGCAGTGCACAATTAAACACCAGTTGGGAAAAAAAGTCTTCCCGTTTATCACTATTTTTTAATCCATCGCAGGCTTTAAGGCACAAAATATGTGTGGTGTTGCAGTAGGAAATCGGTTAAGAAATGATGAAAAAACTCGTCTTTATTGAGAATAATTTAGCCTGTTGTCATCTAGTTATTTAAGCAGTAGCAGAAACATTTGTAAGACAAAAAAGGTGTGTAGAATGTGGCTAAATCACCTATGATGGCCGCATGACGATCCAAAGACCGCTGCTGCTTTTTCTGATGCTCTTCTCTATCAGTGCGTCAGCATTCCCAGAAATTCCATTCTGTCCCATTGGCGGGCCGCCAGGCTGGTTTAACCGGATGTCAGGTGATCATCGACAGTATCGTTATCCGCCAGTGCCTCCACCATTACCTTATTTCCAGGGGTATCCACCTTCAGCTTACCCGGCGTATCCATACTCGCCACCACCAATCAGAGCACCAGAAAACAGATCGATTAAGTCAGTTGCCCCTCTGCAGTAATCACCAGACAAAGCGACGGGCAATCTTGCGGGGTTCTGGCAGCATTATATTCATGTAGTTTACTGTCTATCCTATATCGTCTTTTTCATTTTTATTTATACGTATCTCCAGTGGTTTTGATGTGTCGAGATGCACATCCCGCTGCGGGAAGGCAATGACGATACCGGCGTTGTTGAATTTCTCATTGATTGCATTATGTAACTCGCTAATGGCAGTAACGCGATGATCCAGGTTATCTATATATACGCGAGCGGTGATTGTAAGGGCATTGTCGCCAAAGCTGTCAAAAGTAATAGTCGGTGCGGGATCATGAATGATCTTCTCATTTTCGTTGGTGGCTTCCAGCATTAGCTTCATGGCTAGTTTAACATCGCTACCATAAGCAATTCCAACAGGCAGGAGCAGGCGTGTAACGGTATCTGATAGTGACCAGTTGAGCAGTCGACTGGTAATGAATTCCTTATTCGGCACCAGCAACTCTTTCTTGTCAAAGTCGCGAATTGTTGTAGCACGAATTTGAATTCTGGTTACAGTACCACTAATATCGCCAACAGTTACCATGTCTCCAACTCGGATAGGTCGTTCGAACAGGATAATCAGACCACTGATGAAGTTGGCGACGATTTCCTGCAGTCCAAAACCGATGCCAACGCCAAGAGCAGCAAATATCCACTGGAAATCGGACCAGGCACCACCGAGTCTACTGAATATGAGAACAACGCCGATAGCGAGCAAGGCATAATTGGTTAAGGATTTAATCGCGTAGAGGCTGCCAGTGCTGACGGATGTACTCTGTCGTAAAATAATTTCCAGAAAAGCAGGCAATTTTCGAATCAATAATCCAAGAATAAAGAATATCAGAATAACCTGGCCCAGATCGCCAAGAGTAACCGCCTTGTAGGTGATTTCGCCGGCAACATCAACCTTGTGCTGATACAGCGTAAAGCGATTAAAGATATTAAACGCGGGAAGAATATTTGACCAAATGAACCAGACACCAGCGCCACCGAGCAGAACCATAGTGAGGTTCAACAGCTGTAGGCTGTCGTCACTCAGCGCATCAATATCGACTTTCGGTTCTTCAAAGTCCTGTGTCGAGACACTGCTAGTTTCTGAATTTTCCTGTTTAGCAAGCGCTGCCAGGCGCAGGGCTTCGCGTTTTTCTCTGGCGGCTTTCAGGGCAAGGCGCCCGCGTATCACCAGTAACCAGCGCACAACAAATTGTTGCAGAGTGATAAGGGCAAAAAGCAGCCACATTGTTTCTACAAAGCTTTTCACCAGGGTACCTGCTGTATACAGGTATCCCGCCATCGCCAGCAGTGCTGCAGTCACTGGCAACAGGACGGCAAGCATCAGCCAGCCGTAACGGATGCCGGCCATGGTCGGCTTATTCTGGCGTATGAAAAAACTCTGTAGTGCGCCACGGGATGGATTCAGAACGCGATAGAAGAAAAAGGTGAGGGCAAACATCATTAGAATGAATAGCATGCGACCGAGACCGACTCCCTGGTTAGAGTAGGTGCTATTAATGACAATGATAGAGATAAAACCGAGTGGCAGGAAAGTGTATATCAGGATGTAAAAATCACGCCGCAGCAGTGCGAGAGTACCCTGCGGCCATTTGAAATGTCTTGCCGCGACACCTTTTTTACCACACATAATGGCAAAAAAGCGAAGAATAAGCAGCCCTTCAGAGACAAGTATCAGCGCCTGTGCGAAAGCCTTGGTAAATCCTGAAGGAGAAATGGAATCATTTAGCTGCAAACCGACACTAAGCATGAGCAGAGGCCAGGCAAGTGCTAGCAGAAATGTCAAACCTATGCCCCGTAGAGTGTAGCGGATACTGTCTCTGGTCGGCTTGCCTATATATTTCCCGGTTTCATACAGAGCAGCACGCATGGCTCGCTCCTTCCACAGCAGGAAGACAACAGCGATCAATGTCAGCAGCATAGCAATACTACTGATAGATTCTTGCCAGAGAGAAGTCAAAACTTCAAGCCAGTTAGCGGGAGACAGCAGTTTTTGAACCTGTCCGGGGATGACGTTAAAATTAGTAATGCTGACCGGAGCAGCACTGCGGATCCATAACAGGTGTTCGTCGAGATATTCGTCAAAGGTATCTGCAGCCTCAAGCAGCCTGGTCTGTGAGAAATCCAGTTCGCTCATTGACCTGATGTAAGCATCCTGAATAGAAATCAGCTGTTCCAGATAGCCAATACGATCACCTGCCAGTTTTCTTATGGGATCTTTCAGTAGCAGCTTTTTCTCTGGCGGAGCATTCGCCAGATACTGGCCTGTATACAGGTCC
>JGI858J16261_1000011_pt1 | contig 21625 bp, 10 predicted proteins | sample TiedelARG03_113m_FD_16261 | JGI IMG/M metagenome (IMG submission 16261) | reverse complement strand
CTATCAGAGGGTCCAAAATTTTATGACCCCCCCTATATTTGGGACACCCCTCCTCTAAATAATGACCACCCCCTTATGTAGCAGTATATTGTTGAACTAATACATATTAGAAATTTATATGCCACAAAAGAAAAATTATACAACATAATATTTTTGCAACTTGCTTTGACCCCACCCAACATGTCATAATATGATGTCAGGGTTACATTTAGGGCCAAAATTCCACCGAATCCTAGCCTAATATTATATATTTACAAAATTAGGGATAACTTTCAAGTTATTTGAGTAACAAGGCTGAAATTTTGACAGCAAGTCTATCTTTTCGTTACCTGAAAGATTTAGACAATTTCCATAATTCTGATTGAAAGCAATTCATGCATAGTTCAAAAATAGAGGGACTCCAAAGTCTTAGGTGTTTCTATATGGATGTCTCACCAGTTTTAATGGGGCTGGTCCTTTACCCTCATGGGTTAACTGGGCTGCAAGAGTCTCTGGAGACGCCTGTTGATCACTCTGATGAGAAATCTGCAATTTAACACAAGAATAACAACAAATTATTAATGACGATGATGATGAAGGACGTATGGTTAAAGGATAGGGTTCAGATATTGATTGATCTGTTTACCATAAGCCCTGGAATACCATCAGACAATCCCTGGTTGGCCCTAAAGACAAAATAGATAAACTAAAGAAATGTGACACAGTATATGAGATAAGATGTGGAGGTTGTGATGCTACCTATATAAGCAGAGACTAGCAGAGCCCTTAAAACCAGGTTCAAAGAACATCTTAAGTCCACCTCCCCCCTACTGCCATTGGGGAACATACTTCAACAACAGGCCTTAGAGTGTTGGACACAGAGCAGCTTGAAATTAGACGCAAAGTGAAGGAGGTCTTGTATATCAAGGAAAAACAACCCTGCCTCAACAAAGACCGGGGGTTGGAGCTCCCGGCCATCTACGTTCAGGTTGTATCACGTGGTGCTCACGCACCTAGTCACGTGATACAACAATGACTTCATTCGCCCTGACAACGATCCTGTTAAAGGACCAAAAGCTAGGCAAGCTTTCAAAAAACTATGTTTTCGTGTAAGTTAAAATTATTCAATATAATAAGAAATTTGTTACTAGTGGAGGGATTGATGTTGATTGAAATGCATTAAGCCGACCACGTTTTCTTTGGCAGCCATTTGCAATTTGTTTTCATCAGATTTAATTTTCAGATTGAAGAACCGAATTGACTGTTGCAGAACCAAATCGACTGTTTCCAAAATACAGAATCCATTTAAAAATCACTTGCAAATTCCTCATGGCCAATTTTCCTTCCTATAAACACTTGATATTGCACTCACCTGGCGAGGTAAAAAGAATACCCCCCTCTGTGGGGTAAAAATTCATGCAGTGTGAATATTAAGAAAATTCCTTAAGGCCTTCAGGATATAATGGCCGGAAACCTCTCAGCCATTGAATCAGATTACAAAATTGAACAGTATGAAGTGTGAACCATGAGAGTATCTTTGTAAAGTGACAATGTATAAAGTGTCACTCCAGGGTAATAAAATAAAAGAGTAGTTTCCAACAAATTACACAAAAACACAATTACAGCTAACAATCAATGTCAGTAAGACCACTCTTTTTTATACCAATGTATGTGGCTGAATAAATGGCCAAATGAATAAATAAACTAGATGCGTCTGAAGGACACGTATTTTCAGACACGTATGCCCCCCATTGGTCACGGTCACTCATCATCAAACTTGGTCAAGGTCTTATGAGGATACATCCTTGGGACAAGTTTGAGCTGTCTCGGTTAAAAACTTTTCAGGTAATCGTGCAGACGAGCCGAACTAGGTGAATCATTTGAATTGCTCTGTGACCTTGAAAAATAGGTCAAGGTCAGTCATCATCGAACTTGGTCAAGATCTCATGAGGATGCATCCTTGGGACAAGTGTGAGCTGTCTCAGTTTGAAAATTTTCCAGTAATCTCGCAGACAAGCCAAACTAGGTGAATCATTCAAATTGGCCTGTAACCTTGGAAAATAAGCCAAAGTCACCCATTCTTAAACTTTGCTAAGTTCTTCCGGGAATGCATCCTTGGGTCAAGTTCAGCCTGGCTGGGTTGAAAACTTTATGAGTAAGACAAATATGTGATGGACGGACAGACAGATGCCCCGATGGACGGAAGGAAAAAGTGAAACCTATATGCCTCCCCTACGGGGGCATAATAAATTAAACGAAACATGCCAAGAAATTGAAATGTACCCCATGGTATAATAGGCCTGTCCCCAGGCCAAATATTCATTACTATCTGAGAAATTACCAAAATTTTCTGATGCGTGCTGTCACATGGCATGAATTGAAATATGTAGTTATATACAATACAATGTATATTCATGTATTCATTGTTGCATGTGAGATGTCACAAGACACCTCAATCTTCGATGAAGAAAGTGCATGATCAAATCTTGGCATTTAACCTACCTGTTCTATCATAGTTGTTCCCTGTGTCATGTATGGTGTTACAGCCTCATCACCATGGCCTAGATATTTCAAACCTCCATTATGATTTTGAAAAACATGACAATCATCTCCAAAATGGCATATGGTTATTTGCAAATCTTGTTGAGCTTCATCTCTTTGCAGGTCCTGAGATGTGTAAATGTCACTTGAGCTGGTGGCACATTTTGATGGACACGCAACTTGATGTGAAGAATGTTCTGCTTGTTTAGCTTCACCTTCTTGTAGGTCCTGAGACCTTAGACTGGTGGCACATTTTGACAAACCATGCCCATCACGGAAATCTGCAACTTCCACATTATCTTCCAGTGAACTGTTGCTTGAAAACTGATGTGTATAATTTTTGGCCTGTTGAGCTTCATCTCCTTGCAGGTCCTGTGACGTTATGCAAATTTCACTTAGACTGATACACAAATCTACAACTTCCAAATTATCTGCTGATGAAGCCTTGCTTGGATACAGAGATGAAGAATTTTTGTCTTGCTGATCTTTATCTTCTTGCAGGTCCTGATATGTTGAGCAAATGTCACTTAGGTTGGTGGCACATTCTGATGGACCATGTCCATCAGGGATATCTACATCCTCCAAATCATTTTCCAGAGAGCCTTTTCTTGAGAATAGATGTGAAGAAATTTCTGTTTGTCGAGCTTCACCTCCTTGTCGATTTTGAGAGGTTATGCAAAATTCATTTATACTGGTGGAACACTTTGAGTTTGACGGACCATGTCCATCTGAGCAATCTGGAAAAAAGAAACAAAATGTGTACTACCCAATTCAGCAGCTGCACTTTGATAATGTGTGGCCAGATAGCAAAATACTTTGCTGCTGATTTATCATAATTATATATAATTATAAATGTAGTGAAGCAATCATTTGTGCCTTCAATGGAACATATTTACTACCATGAAATTTCTAGTGCCAACTTCAGGAGTTGCATTATGGTAACCTTTGGCTAGGAAGTAAAATGCTCTGCTATTGCTATAATATATGATCAATGTAGTAAAGCCAGCATTTGTGTCTTCAGTTGAGCATATTTACTCCCATAATTAGTCACTTTGCTTATCCTTGGAAAGTTTACTACCTTCCCAGAGTACTTTTCAGTGAAACTAAAAAGGATAATATAAGAAAATATATTCTTGCCCTAGTTCTACTTTTGTTCACCATTAAGATTTTCAGGAGGGTTTTCATAGGACAATTTTCCATTACGTGAGAATATAACAAAGTTATAACAAGCATAGTTGTAACAAGCACAGATGTATAGCTTCAAGTATTAACAACATTTTAGCTGAACGAAATATACTGTGTAAGAAATTGGACAATTTAGTAGAGTAAAAATTTCAAGGAAAATGTATTAACTCTTGTAGTGCTGCATATCCTGAGTCAGTGATTCTTGATATTCAGTTACACCAAGTCATAGGCAGCCAAGGTTTGTTTTGACAGAAGATTCAAGAACCACAGACGTTCAACTAGGGTTGGTACTCATTATCAGGATGATGAGCTTCCACAAAATATTTCATGCAATTCACTACAAGAGTTGAAATAATTAGGAGCTTGTAAAACCCTGCATTTTTAACAACAAAACAAACTGCTGAAATCCGGGTTGGTTGACTTAAATCAATTGATTTAAATCACTGATTTTAATCATGTTTTAAATCAAGGCAAAAAAATCACAGATTTTCAATCAGATTCCTTAATTTCTTTGTAATTTTTGTAAAAATATTGCACAAACTGTGGGATAATTTTGACAAAAATCAAAAATGTTTTATTTCAATTTGGGTTTTTGATCGATGATACTTCGGACCATGATCAATGCAGCATTTTGGATCTAATCAACTTCTGAAGATTTAGTGAATATTATACATGTTGGGCAATGATTTGTACCCTAAATATCACAAAAAGTTTTAAAATTTAATTTAAATCAAAAAAATTGATTTAATCAAAAAAATTGAATCAAATGAAATAAATCTGATTTTTTTGATTTTTAAAAAAAATCATGATTTTTTCCAACCCTGGGTAAAATAAGTTCATAAAAAAAAAAAAAAAATAAGTTCATTATACATACCAACATCTCTCTTTACAGATTTCTGACAAAATCAATAATTCGTGAATTTTTCAGCACACTAGATAAATATCATATGGATTATTCAACTAAAATATTCTTATTCATTTCCCGTCAATACATGATCATTCCAATCACAGAAACTAATCAGGAGATATTTCTGGCCTAAATGTAGAATGTGAAATATAGTACAACGCAGCAAGCTAGGTATCCAAATAATTTGGGAGAACACAAAATAGCCTTGTTAACCGAGTCATTCTGCCTTCCTTTTTAATAAATTCCTCAAAGGTATAACATTTATTTATTTAGTAATTTACAAGTCAATGACATTATTATTTGGATCATTTATCAACTGAAATATTTTTAAGCTTTCAGGTAGTTCTCACCTTTATTAAGCCACAAAATGTGAGGTCGTCCAACTTCAGCCGCTGAAAAATACATTGAAATTATAAATTTATGGCTAGTCAAAAAAATTATCCAAGAAGAATACAATAAAATTTATATATAAGCCACAAATGCTTCAGTGTTTTTATAATATCTAAAAAAAAACACTACCTATGATCACATACAGTATAAATGCCAAAATGTTGTATGTGCCTGCTATTTCCATAACAGACAACCTTTTATCACTAGTTTCAAGAAAACAACCTTCAAAAATTTCTGGTTTAATTAGTTAGTCCAAAATAGTAAGCATATTCATAAACTTTAGACCTTTACGTACATGTAATTTAAACAGTAATTTTCAAGAATTTGATACCATATTATTCTTGAAGAAGAGAATTTACAGTTTCATTGTGAGGAATCTAAACATCATCATCCTCATATGAGTGTTGCGGATGGGACAAATGTCATTGGTGGGACCTTCATCTTTCCTCAACCATTAACCATTTCTCATTTCAGACATTCCCAGTATAGGATACTGGAGAATGGTACTACTACATGCAAGTAGTAAATTTTTTGGATAGGGGAAACACCTAGGCAGAAACCACGGGCTGGTACTGCACCAACAACCCGTGTTCTTTTATGCGCACTGAGGGTAGGTATAAGCCAGAACACACCATGGGATTTTAGCAGTTATGGACCACCGCGAGGAGACAACCATGTGACACTCATATCCAGCTCCTCAGAAACAGCAAGCATCGCAGCATGGAAAAATGTCTGAAAAATCCGGTGAAACCCATGGCACTGATGGGACTTAAAAATGCAGAACAATCATAATAATTGCCTTGCATTTTACCCAATTTGGACCCGTTTCCTATGCTCACTGGCTTCAAAACGTGCAAATTTGGGGGCAGCAAATTACGGCCCCAAATGTGTACCATGGTCGCACAGGGTGGGAAGCCATAGAAACACTGCTGCATACACAAAAATTACATCGACAAGACAGGGTGAAGAAACCATAAGCTCTCACTAAGTTAAAAAGTACTTATGCTTAGTTTTGTCAATTTTTCTCCCATCTCAATATAGCATATTTAGAGTTACCATATGCCTATAGAATCTTAATAAAAATTTAAATCTAAATATATATATATTCAAATTTAAATTCTTTCCTCAACGTGTAAAATGTAAAACAGTTGAAAAATAACTTGAATTGTATTTTACCTTCTTGGGAGGAGGCTTGCATGTGGTTGCTATCTCATCCGATTTCAGGTCTGTAAGCAGGATAAGAAAATATTTTACAAATCAATTTTTCTGAGGCACTTTATCATGTTTATGATGATTCTTATTGATGGATTAATATGAGCTCTTCTCTTAAATTGTAAACCTCTCTTTCTATAATTTGTTTGGTTCATGTTAGGCATAGCCAATCTACACCAACTGTCAGATTAATTTGATGTCACTAGAGCATGCAAACTAATTTAAACCAGAGCACTATGTGCTAACATTGTAAAAATCCCCTCTTTCTCAAAATTTTCCAAAGATCTTTCTATGTGTCATTTTTGCCCCCCCCCCCCCTTTTCACGGAGTTAATGGTTAATGTAATTTGTAAACATGTGCGGGAAACATTAAAACTAAAGCCGGTCTCAGACTACATTTATTTTTTACCCCCGACAGTGTCAGACTTTGACCCGATAATCGTAAGGCAAAATCAATGTAGTGGGAGAGTGGCTGATTCCCAGATGGGGCATCCATCTCAGAATACAGTGCGTGTGCATTCCATTCCGAGATGGACACCTCATCTGGGAATCGCCCGCATCTACTGGCTGGTTAGAATGGCGATGTCGCGGCCCGATGTTCGATAACACGGCAAGGTTTATTAGAATAGTACGAGTAATAATAAACCTTGCAGTCTTTTATCAACATGAAATGGGGTTCAAACTATTGGTCATGACGTACTAGATGATGATGATGAACAACAACAACGATGGCGTGGTTCACCTTGCACACACTCTATTCCAAGATGTTTGGGACTGTACATGTCAATACAGGTTTATTTCCAACGATACGAGTATCCTTCATGGCAATTTGCCAAACTTATTACAACTGTGAATGTCATCATATTTATTACTTATATGATCCTGTTTGCTTATCAATGTTATTGGCCAATTATGATTAAAAGATATTATTTTTGCATTTACATATTTTTGTTTGTATCATTTTAGCACAGCACTTCGCCGTAACAATATCATCTCATCCCAGCCCAATTCTATCCATGTCCAGGTGCCAGAGGGATCAAATATCCTAGCCAAATTTTGTTGGCTCATTGCCAATCACAGTCAATGGCTACTGATTTAAACACCTATAGGGCTAGGATTGGTCATTATGACCAGTCTAAACAAGGTAAACAAAGGAACCAATTAAAGAAGCGTGCCAAAACGAACAGTTACTCTAGGTTTTCTACTGTTCCACTTCCAATTGTAGTATTTTACCTATTACTCTCTCTCATCTCCACTAACCTCTTGGCGGGGGATTCTTCAATGTTAAAACTCAAACTCTCTCTAAATAAACTCTCTATTTTAGGATTAATCCTGTTTATTTCAGCAAACCTACTTCTCTCCTGTGGGGATATCCATCCCAACCCCGGGCCTGACAAACTCTTCATCAACTCAATAAATGCTCAAAGTTTAAAGGGTACCACTAAAAGTAAGGTCAAACTGATTGACTTCGAAAATTTGTTAGAGGTACAACAACCGGATGTTATGGCTGTCTGTGAGACCTGGCTGAATAAAATGGTGAAAAACACTGAGGTATACAATCACAACATTTATAGAGGCTACAGGCTTGACAGGGAGGATATTAGAGGAGGAGGGGTGTTGCTGTTGGTCAGAAAATCCCTATGGTCTACAGAACGTAAAGATCTTCTATCACCTACAACCAAACACAATGAAATGGTAGCTGCTGAGATTAGGCCGAACAAGGGGCGAAGAATCTTGGTCATTTCTGTCTACAGATCCCAAACTGACCCATCAAAGGATTTCTTGGCGAATCTAGAGCACATTCTTCATGCTGGATGTCTAGATAACATAAAAGAATTCCTAATACTCGGAGACTTTAACTATAGAGAGCTAACCTGGATAGAAAATTAGAGTGACCTTGTTATATTGCCTGGGTAGAAAGCCAGAGAAAATTATTTCTTCTCTCAAAGTCATAAAAGGCTATTTCGCCTGTATGTATAGTTGAATAGTATGAGGGTATTGATTCAGGTGGGTTGTAATTGACAGAGTTCATTCCTCTATTTTTACTTGATTTGCAACTAATTCAGGGTCAATTACAGGTCCCCTGTCACTCAGTGACCAAGTTGGGTATGTCCGATTAGTTTGAAGAACTTGACACTGCTTATAGGTAGTTGCAGTTCTGTAACCGTTAGGCAGTGCCTACGGTTACAGATCCACATGGTTATAAACTTGCGTGGGTGCGGATGAGAAATTTTCCGGGCCTTTCAGCTGCCTTGTTTTTGAGTTTCTTGCATTTATTAATTTGCCTACCTCTTTGACAAACTGTGTTGAATGTTCCCATTCTTTTGTAAGCCTCAGAGTTCTATATTGAATTTTTCCTTTGCACAAATTGGCGATTCTGTCAAACGCCGCCATCTTGAATCAAGTCAACAATTAATGATCACATAGCTCCACCTTTTGGCAGCCCGTTTGATAACATGGGGCTATTGTTCCTCTTCATTGGTGCACACATATTGTCATTTACTTGAGGATAATGGCGGCCGTCAAATATGAGCGCAGATTTTAGCCTTCATTGGACTGGGACGTTTAATTTAAGCAAAGTAAAGTAAGTAATTAAACTTCAAGTTCTGGGACTACTTATAGGAAGCAATCTTATATCATACTTATAATAGGGGTGGAACGATACAAAATCTTACCATACGATACCGTATCTCGGTACAACATAACGATTCGATACATACCGCGATATATGAAAATTGAAATTAAAATGTGAGAAGAAAGCAAGAAGAAATGGGTTAATGTACTAACACACGCGCTGATTGGTCGAGAGCTTCTTGTGAGCTTGCTGTGAGCCAATCGGAACGCACGTTTCAAGTGAATTCGGCAAGAAGATGTCAAACAAAGATGGCGCCAGCCGTAATGAAGCCGTTTTGGTGTGGATCAAAGGTAGAAATTCATCAAAATTCTCTATTTTGACCCCTATATATAACGGCTTAATATACATATAAAAAAATATCATGATACAGTATATATGCAGGATACATCAAATCGTTTGGTTTTGAATCGGTTATATCGGTGAATCGTTCCATACCGGTGAAACTTATAATATGACCCCAACATGGCTGTATTGGTTCCAATGAACCTTAAAATCTTGAACAATGACAAAGGTATGTCATCAATTTACTCCTCAAGAAAAATTGAGATTGTTATATTTAAATGTATTCAAAATGATAATCAGCAGCAAAGAGTATTAAAATAATAAACATGACCCATTACATTTCCAAGTAGTTTACATAATTAAATTTCAAATGATCTACTAAAGAAAATGAAAAACCAGAGGATCTAGGGATCCAATTCATTTGTAGATGTAAGCATTAGATGGGTGATTGGGACCTAAATCAAAAGTCAGTGGTTCTTGAATCTTCTGTCAAACTAAAACAATTGTGAAACAAGGTTTTAAAAGGTTTTTTATCATCTCAGTCCAGGTTTTAGAATATGCCAAATTCCGAAGTCCACCCCAGGTAATATAATATGTCAAAGTCCACTTCAGGATATAGAATATGCAAAAGTCAAAAGTCACTCCAGTTTTTAGAATATGCCAAAAGCCAAAGTCCACTCCAGGTTTTAGAATATGCTAATGATGATGCAAACTTACCTGGTGTAGTAGTCTCTTTGGGTTTAACCAAGTTCTCACTAACATGCAAATTTTCTTTTTCCTTTGCATCCAGCTTGTCCATTCCCAGCATATCAAGGAATTCTTCATTAACAGCATCGGGAATATTCTGGAACATTGCATTTTGAGAATCTGATAAAAACACAGAAGTTAATAATAATATGATGATTTTAATTTTAAAAACATGAATTACAATTATCTCTATAGTGTTTTTGGACCAATTTTCAAAATGTTTAAAGAGTTCCATAGGGCTACAAAGGGAGTTAATTTTACCAAAACAAAGCAAATTTCAGGGATGAAATTATAAAATGTTGGTAAATCTGACCTTGTCTCACCCATCCCAATAAGTTCTACAAAAACCCTATTAAACAAATACTATCACCTGCTGTTAATGGACACCTTCGATCCAGACAATCTGTGCTCTTGGGTATCGTCATGCCACTGTGGCCTCTGTCGACCCTACTAAGCCAAGCCCCAAATTCATAATCATCCCACTATCACATAAACTCCATCTCATACTCCATCAACATCATCTTCACAATACATATTCTATCCTTCTTCCTTAGCACTATCACGCTTATATATTATATAGTTCTTTGCACCTTTTACCGACGCCATAGAACCACATGTAAAAACAACCAACATCAAGGGGCGACATTAGTAATTAGTTGTCTGTCAACTTATTGTCGCCCCTGAAAGTTGTAAAGGTAATATCCATCTCAATTGTATGTATCAATTCCATGTAACAATATCTGTACAACTGTCGAATAATTAAATAAATAAATAAATAAATTTCTGCCAACTCTGATAGAGGCCTATCTATTCCATGTAACATAAATTAGCAAAATAAAATATTTTTCTAACTACCTATTTTGTTCACTTTGTTGGGAGGGAGGGAGGGAGGGAGGGGGAGGGAGGGAGATCTGGTATCAACACTTATTCCAGTTGGGCCTGAGTTTGTTCAATTACTGTAAGATTGTACATTTATGTGCTAGTATATCCATCAGATACAATATGTTGAATTGAAGTTGTGGATTGTTTTGGGTCAGGACAATGCATCTCACTAATTAGACCTGGTATTAACATTAGTACACAATTACACACATGGCATAGGCACACTCATGCACGAGTTAATCATTAATACACAATACAGTACATGTACGTCATATAAGTTGCAGTCACCTAATTACATGACTATGATCCAGAGGGGATGTACAATGTAGGTTTTAATATCACATTTATATATGATAGTAAATGGTAATAGATGACAATGTTTAACATTAATAATTGGGGCAATTACAACAAAATTTGACAAACTTTAAATTTTGGCCAGGCCCTTTGAGCATGCCACAGCTGGATCTGTGACTGTAGGTGAAGTATGAAACATTATAGTCACGTTACCATGACTATACCTGGAGTATCACCAGGTCATGTTTCAATTAACTTGAAACACAAACTTGGAATATAACCAAACCAAACATGGGTACCAAAAGATTCTTTCACTAATTTGTAATTGAGCCACTGGTCATAATTACACAGTAGTCAGCAGCATGTTACCATATTCAATAGGCCACAGAATTCCTTACTCTAATTCTGCATATAACTTACCTTAGCATCACTGAATTGCTCCACACCAGTTATTTGTAGATCATCTGAGTTCACAGTCTTGTTCTCTTGATCATTAACCATTTCTATCTCTGAACCTTCCACAGCATCATTCTTTTCTGACTCTGCAGTTTCTAATTTTTGTTCCAATTTTTCTTTATTAGATTTGTTTGTCTTATCACTGTTTTCTTCTTCCTGTTGTTTAGATTGAGAAGTTTCAGCATCACCCATTACTGCTAATTCACCTGATTGTCCGTTTTTGTCATTTTCTGTTTCCTTGGCTTCCCCATTAATGGTCTCCACCTGTCCTTCAGTTGCATCAGTGGGTTCTGTTTGCTCTGCATAAGGATTACCTGCTTCATCCAGTGCAGGAGCTTGCTCCTCTGAGACTGATAACACAGAAACATCCGCATCTATATCCATCACTTTTTCCTTTTCAGATGGCTGGGGTTCTACATAATGATTAAACTCATCAACGTCTTTGATTATATCTGCCACATCCATGTCTTCTTCCTCTTCTTCTGCAAGGGCATTGCCCTCCTTCACTGGGGTATTACCTTCAACCATTTTTAGTGATGGAACCTACACCATTAAAAAACAAAAAGTTATTACTGCAATAATTATACCTCAGCATGGTTCATTGGATTCAATCATACATTGATACAACAAAAGCAAACTGGATAACATAATAAAAATGGTGTAGTGGAAAATGTGGATTCAGAAAGGGAGCCAATCTTTCACCTGCTTCATTCATGGTCAGCTTGGGTAAACTAATATGATGTGTTAAAATATGTGGGTGGTTTGAGTAGAGAGTCACAGTGTAAGGAGGTACATGTAACACCAAAGGTGCTACACGAGGCAATTAATTGCCTGGAATTAATTGCCTCGGGTTATACTCCAAAAATTGAGGCAAAGTATTATTAACACCAAAGGGTGTGACATTAGGCCACCCCAAATTAAATGATAGTTCTTCGGATTTTTTGCTTGAAAAAATGGAGCGAGCGAGAGGTACAATTTTAATTTTTTTTTTAACTCTTGATGAATGGATGCAGCGAGCGTTATAATTATATTTTATTTTTTGGTTTTATATGAGGGAATGGAGCGAGCGAATGATTTTCCTAAACAATATTATTTCAAGACAGCCAGATCAGTTTCATTGGCTTGGTTTGACAGCATTCAAGAACCACTGACTTGGGCCAGTTTCAGCCTTCTGTCAAACCAAGCCATGGCCGAAGAAATTTAAAATTGGGAAAGTAACCAGGTCAATAAAACCAGCTCAACAGTTGATGAACGAATTAAAAAAATTATTATTATAGTATGGAGGAGTGAACCCCCTCATACCCTCCCTCACACTCATCAGGCAGGGAGATGTAGGACTGACATTGTAGAACACTTAAATATAATATTGTTTAATATTAAAATAGAAGTAATAAAATTAAATAAAACCTACACAAATTATCTAGTAAAATCAAATAAAACCTACATAAATGATCTAAGTTACTAAGGTAAGTTACAAACAGTGCTGCCACTCAAGTAACACTCACAGTGTGAGTGTTACTTGACTGGCAGCACTGTTTTATTACTTCTATTTTTCAATACTGTGCTTGTTTTCGGTGTTTTCCTATTGTTTTTCGGTGGTTTTCGGTAGTTTTCGCTATATCGTTTGCATTTCGCCGTTTGTGCCGACCGCGTGCGCAGCACTAACAGTTTTCCCCAATTGCCAAGGTAACGTAAAGTTTGCCGACGGGAAACCCCACCCTCTCCTGGTCGGGCAAGTCTGTTTGATCCATACTCTAACTGGGACAGAACCAAGGCTAAGTATGGTGTTTGTTTCACCTTCCTTGAATTTTTGAGGGGGAACTAAAATACCACTCATAAGACATAAATTCTCTTAACTGAGTATACTAGCTGGTCATGACCCTGGTTAAATGTGCATCATTGAATCCAAAATATACATGTATCTCTGGGCACTTGACAAACATACGGGGTCAAGTGACCATTCATGACTTGGTTCTTATAAGTCACACGGCAAAACAAAAACAAATGATCACGTGATACACATGTTTAATATACTAGTAGAAATATACCCGTCCTATGGACTGGAAATCCGAGTATATTTTGTCATATGTAGATGTTATGGCCCCATTTGACAGAGCCTTAACCAGCCTATATAACCTACCATAGCCTAATAGGCCTATAAAATTAAGTAAATTAATGTGTGCTGAAGCCGTCAGGCAAATGTGGTGACCTGTGAGTGATGAATATGGCCGGAGAAGCGAGTCGAATGCGAATTGGCCTCCGTATAGGTTTCCATGAATTAGTAATAGGATGGGTATCTTCCTCTAAAGAGTAACATTGAGTATGTTTTTGTCATAGGAGTGTGTATACATGTAATGGATACATACAAACCCCTGTAAATGATTTATTATGAGGGTTGAAATCCATGTATGGCCTGTAAGTAATTGTTGCCTACAGATTGATAATGTCCGATTACCGGAGACAGCATTGGAATTCAAGGTATCATATCCTGGCTCTAAACTGCACAGCACTGTACATATTTGCACAACATCAAAAAAGTCAGGGTCCAGCTAGTCCAGACCTGGGCAGATGAAGAAATAAAAACATCCATTGCGGGCATATAAAGTCTCTCAAAGCCCGCGGGCAGGCCTGAGGCACTTTTAATATCAGGTCACAGAGAAAATGTGCGGCCACGAGTGCAAAACTAGGTCATACATATGGATCCAAATTGATTCTGATGGTGAAGAAGACGAAATATGAAGGAAATCAAACCAGCAGTTCAGGATATCGTCCAGAAACGTAATACTTTAGTAGATATGGTCTGTGATAGATGGACTGACAGATCTGGTGCAATCCTCTAGTCCCCAAAACCCCTTTGGGTGAGGGGACAAAGAATCCACACAGTAGGTACCTAAATAGAGCACCGGGCTGAGGGAAGGAGGGCATTTCATAGTCCCCTTTCTCAACTGAAGTTGGGCAGGGGTACAATAACGAGATGTACTAACATTTATGTGTACCTTTTTTGACATGCATGAAGTATTCTCAACAAGTTTCTTTAGCCTGACAACACAAGGCTTTAGAGTTAGAAGCTGCCTATCTTGAAGTTGCACTGGTTTGCTGAGCCTCTGGGCTTTATTTTTGATGGCTGAAACCACACAAAAAAAGTTAACCAACACAATAAACCTGCTGGATGTATATGAAAGTCACGACAAGTGTTGAATTACATGAGGTCACTTTATTTGGGGCAATGTGTTTAAATCTTTGACCAGAAAACAGGAATCTTTCAATTCCAAAAACGCTAATAATCCTGGGAATTACCATGAAAGGACATGGCATACCTAGGTATACCTAGATCGTAAGTCAAATGAACTGTTTGTATGAATGAATCGGATTAAATAATTAGTGTAGACGTATTATGCAATCGTATTGTTAGTCAATAAATGCAGTATGATCTCTTGATTGCAATCAATGAATGCGACAATGCACGGCACGCACGGGGGCACGCATTGTCGCATGCATTGATTGCAATCAAGAGATCATAGTTGATTAGTTGTGAATGACGGCCCGTGCATGAAATCAGACATGTCAGAGACTGAGAGGTGTGAATGGCGTCATTTGACAGCTCAAAATTATTAAACTTATATAGATCTACCCCCAAAATCACTCGTCCAGACAGACTAGTAGCTGGTCAAAGTTACTCGTCTGAATAGGCTGAGCACTAGCCCCGGACAAGTCAGACGACGGGTTTGTCCCACTCTGGTCCTAAACCATGTGTGGCCTAACTCATCTGATCACATGATTAAATTTTAATAGTGTACATTGCATGTCCTGAATTTAACTTACAAAATATTGTCTGGCTCAGTGTGACTCCTTGGTAGATTCTTTTGAAGATGTTATTGTAAATGATTCTTCTTGCCATTTTTGCAATTTGCTTGCATTTGCTGTAACGGGTACACTATGAAAACATGAAAGACACTTATTTTCACTGGGAAACAAACATTCAATTATAGTCAAGGCAAGTAGCACAATACTTTTTTGTCAAATATTTGTATTTGACCACGAATAAAACAAGGCAATTTGACATTGCAACGTTTTCTCCCCGCCCATGGAATTTTATATTTGAAGAATAACCATTTGAAAATTAACCATTTGAAATACACCCCCCCATTAATAATTCAAGAACCACCAACTTATATGTACATTTATCCCATTTTACGAAAAATCTGTTTGATTCTGCACAATTGCATCTCATCGTTATGATAAGAGACTTCCGTACTACTTAATTTGCAATATATCGTCACTTGCCTGTTGTTTTGGGGAAAGAAATGGACAAATTCGGATTTATTTAGACCATCCCCATCGATGAACTGTTTTAAAAATTGATTGGATAGAGCCTGGACCCTTCACACGTACGACACCAAACTGTGCTACCCACTGAGATCAGTCACGGTAAAAGTGTTAAACCCAATCAGTGAGGACAAAACAGAACATCTGACAGGTCGCTGACCTAACACAGATGAAGCAGATGTATATATGTCTGTCTTGTTCGCCGCCATTTACAAAAATTTGCACAGTGCGTGTCACGTGCTTGCGTGTCACGTGATCAGCAGGCGCGATCGACAAACCGCAACCGATTCCCAGATGGGGCGTCCCATTCTAGAATCCGCATGCCCACTCAATTCTGAGACGGTCACACCCATCTCGGAATTGGCGCTTCAACATATCGTCAATTGGATGTTCTCTCTTCTCTCACTTGACGTTTGATCTACATTTTGTTTAATGCGCATCTGGCCTGCGTATGTGACGGATATCCGGTTATTACGCTTTCCCCTGTTATTCCTAAGGTTTTCTCTCTCTGGGGAAAAAACAAAAAAAATTGGATTGGGATGCTGCAGAAATAGCAGTTTTTTGATGAACATTTGTAGCTTCCATGGTCGTTCCCATCTTGTTTCAAACAGATTAACCCTTTTTTTGCTCAAATTAAGGTGAAGGTGAAGACACGTTCATAGATGTCTAGAGCTTGTCATCCTGAATAAAAGGAGTACAAACAACCCTAGTCAAAAGTCAGTGGTTCTTGAATCTTCTGTCAAACTAAGACAGGTTTGCTGAACCACTGACTCAGGGCATATTTTGGCCGGTTTGAGCAGTAGAGGGTTATTTGCTTACAAAACTGAATGAAACTTTTAGGCATTCTAATATGAAATTTTTACCTGATATTTATATTCAACATTACCTTTTTTGAAAATTTTAAAGTTTTTGTGCTTTCAGTCAAGGTTTTAAAAGTTACATACCTGTCTGATTGTAATAGCAACATCTGGATGTTTAAAAAGAAATTCTGGAATAGCCAGGGTCTTCTCCAGCTCTGCCAAGTAAAGCAAACCTTTGCTGAAGTCCTAAAACATAAAGAATGAATAATACTGAACCTGATATGGTAGAGAAACAACACATAAATACTTTAAAGATGCACAGACAAGGTTTGCACACAAAATATGTTTTTCCCAAGATCTTTGTATTACTCTAATGAACTATGCATTCTCTGAAACAAGTTTAAAAGTAAGTTTTTCTACATAGATTGTGAAATGAAAATACAAACAGTGAAATTGTCTGAAAGTAGTTAACTTCAGAAACTATGGCATTGGCAGTCAATAACCAAAAATTCAGGTATATTTAGCCAATTTTATTTTTGTATTGCAATTAACAGCCAAATTCTGTGGCCAACTTAATTAAAGAGAAAGTAGCAAATATAAATCTTTCTGAATTGGCAACAATGGCTGCTGCCAGCACCAGCACGGATATTTCTTTTTATAAATATATAATACAGGTAAAGGGCTTACTTACAGGTTGATGCAAGCTGATAGATTTTTTTATCAGAGTATTCAACTTCACAAGTCTTTCATCTATTTGTTCACCTGAAAAGTAAAATGCAATATTAAGTGGATACTTATGTGATAAATATAAAAACATTTTCATGAAATTGAGTTAATATGATATGTTATCAGTGAAGTACATATGTAACTGGGTTGTGTCATATCTTTTCAAATTTTAAAATCGAATCACACTTGCAGGAAAAAATACTAAATCATAAAGGAAATTTAATGTCGGAAAATGTAATGTTACACTACTTCTTGGTATAACTCATAAGTCAGTGTCTTGTTTAGGTTAATATCTTCTGTCAAATTATTTGATATATGAACTAGTGTAATAGTGTGTATGCTGCTCTACAATATTTACATGTGACAAGACACACTAAATTATTTTCTATGCACATGTGTTAATACTTAAACAACCGAGATGCCCTGTTCTCACATAAGCTTCAAAGAAATTTTTTTTTCATAACATATACATGTACGTACCACCCAACTCATCAGACAAAGTTAAATCATACAATCAAAACATTGACACATTTTTTGTTAATATGAAATGTAAATACAAAAGTAACTGATAATTATATAACATTTGTATAAAAAGGAAAAATAATTTCAACTTGAAAACACTGAATCTGAAGTTTTTCTTACCGGTCAATTTCTTTGATATCTTGTTGTTCAAACTGCTGTCAATCTTCCTCCTACATATCAACATACAATGCTACACTGTAGGAGAACTTAATCTTAATAATTACCTAAAGAAACGAACATATTATAAGAAAGAAGAGTGAGATCTCATCATCTCAGTAGTTCAACTTTTATTTTACTTATTTGAAGGGGAACAACATACCTCCAGGGGGAGGTGTCATCTCCATAGTTGTAGCGGAGCTCCTGTCCCTCACAAATATACCTTAGCGATCGTAGGAAGAGACCATGGTTACCGTTCACTTCCTTTAGATGCATTTTGCAGTTAGGATTCTCCCAGGCATCATTTGCAAATCTTCCAATACCACCCTCGATATTCGAACCATCAAAACTAGAAAACAAACAAAATCCCTTTTTAAAAGAGGCTTCAAAATAAGTTGTTGAGGATCAGCTGCCTGTAGGACAGAAAGTGTTGAAAATCTGCTTGTCCAGCATATTTTATTGCCCTAATTATCAAAACACAGAATATTATATAATTAATTGCCCATAGCACTACTATTCTGAATATTTTTCTTTCCCAGAGACTGCAAATATTTGCCTTGCAGCCTGAACTCTACATCAAATTAAATTATTGATACACTTGTTGGAATTCAGGTGTCAAAAAACACCAAATTCTGCAATTTAATAGCAACCTAAAATTATGCGACATCAAATTACTGAATTCTGCACCATATTTTAGTCATGTGTATTCCGTCATAATGGATAATGCATCATCAAAACATTGTTTTCACTCTCAACATGATTTCAGACTGTTATTTATGTCAGGGATGTAAAAACATAGCCAAGCCTGGCATCTTTTACCAAGTAATTTTCCCTGGTGGCCGACAACTATTATCATATATCGTTTTCATAGCTAATTACTAAATTACTTATATTTCACATATTTGACTGCTTTGACATTTAAGAGACCTCAAATAAAAAACAGGGTACTTACTAGCATTTCTTATGTTCCCAAGGATAAAAGAAATAGTCAGGATTTCCTTCAGCTTTGCCACCATCTATAGGATCTACCAGCGGGCTTGTGGTATATATACATATCCAAGCCCCAAACATGATTGGTGCGGTCGTAAACAGACCTAGCCCTGGATACATAATAGATAAAAAATGTAGACAACATATGAAAAATGTACATAGCCACAATCATTGAATCAAGAGAGTTGATGTGGCTACGGGTGACAATTCTTTGATCAATTGTGTGAGGAAGTTGTAAGTTGTGTTTGACAAAAGTGGCAATCTTATAGTTATACATCATGTACATAGGCAATAAAGAATGTAATTTTCACCATTCTACTGTTCATATACAGATATAGAGGTATAAATATAGATCTACAAACACTAAATTGTTTGTAATCAAAATTTGTTGATGTAAACCAGAGCACCAAAGGTACTAGCTGCTGCCTACCAGAGATTTTATAGTGGATTGTAAAAATAAAATTGACTTAAAGTTTGAAGCTATCGACTGGATATCATAAGTTTTCATCAGGTATTAATAGTATTATGACACGTGACCTTGATCACAGATTATGAGATAACTGTGGTGTAGTATATAATGTAGACTGTGCTGATTGTGAAGGTACTTACTAAACTTAGGTAGTTACTGTAATACATCAGATTCAGTGGATGTCACTGAGTAGCTGATGACAAGTTATAACTGATGATATTATCAAGTCAAAAACTTCAAAGTAACTTAGTAAGTTCTTATTTAAGCGTATGTTGAATACCTTCACACACACTCTTTCTCTTGGTCTGTCTCTAATTTATGGACTAAACATAATTTATGGACTAGAAATATGATGTCTGGATTAAACTGATATCAGCTGGAGTATTAGAAACAAGCAGTCTCAGGCCTGGTCCAACTAAAGTGGAGCTTACTTAAACTCACTTAGCATGTAATAAATCACTCCCTACCTATTTCACTGTTCACATATTTCACTTCCAAAGTATCTGGATCTTCCCCCGCTATTCTCCTCAACAATTCCCTTTCTGGAATGCGGCGACTCATTCTGAAACAATTAAACTTTATTATAAACTTGAGTGATAATATGTGGATTTTATAAATCATCATGTGATTTAGTTTGAGTCTTTGACACAAGATTCAAAGAAACATTGACTAGGGTTGATGGTTACTCATTTTATTCAGACTATATGAGCTCATGACAACTATAAACATAGCTTGTTGATGGTACTATAATTAGTTGTAGTACTTGTACTCATTTTGTTCAGACAAGGAATCAGCTCAAGACAACTATATAGACATATTTAAGAGATTGGTTGATTTGTGTAGCCAAATGGGGCCATCCTTAAAAAATTGTTGGTTGCGTAGAAGATTCATCAAAAACGTTAGGTAGGTAGGGTAGGCAGGTAGGGAAATTTTTTTTCTAAATTTTTCTTTACATTTTCAGACAATTTTGGCCTTGTTTCAGCTCTAATAATTGAAAAACATAATAGTTTTTTTTTTATAAATAGCATTTGACCTGAAAAAAGAGGGTCAAATGCTATTTTTGCAATAAAAATGTTTCCATAAGGGGTGATTTTACCCCTAAGGTAGGGTTTTACTTTTACGCAACCAACAATTTTTTAAGGTCAGCCTGGCTAAAAAATAAAAGGGTTGATGAATTTGTTTCAACTCAATACGGCTGGCAGAAGTGTCCATATCTATGTTGGCAATATATATTCTTGATTTATAACTAACAATGTGAGACCGTTAGACGCCAATTGACGTCTATCGTCGTCTATCGTTGTAAACGACGTCATATATTACACTGCGCTATTATAATAATGCGTGTCGCCAATTGGCATCTATCTCTTGTTGAGTGCCAATTGGCGATTATGGCTATAGACCAGCAGTCACGCTCAATGCCAATTGGCATCTATAGGCCATAATGAGTTAAACTTGGCCAAAATGTTTGGCTACAACTTTACAACTCAAGTACAACAGAATATTTGTAAGACCATTGACTACTAGAGTTGTTTGTACTCATTGGAATCAGAATGAGCTCTAAACAACTATGAGCATATCAAACAGGTAGGTTCAGTACTTCAAGGGCAATTCAAACATTAAATAGTTTCTAAATAGATCCATTATTTCAGTAAACTAGCAGACAAGAAACACATAGGCCTACATTGTACATTATCTAGTAAATTAAATTATGATATCTTGTCTTCACCAAAGATGGCTATCAATTATGAAATTTGCTATTTATTCATCCATTTGGCTCAAATATTGGCTACAGCTTTTATTTTGCCAGAGGGAGCCCTTATACCTACTCATTCTTTCTGTCCCCATTGAACACTCTCTTTGTCCCCATTGTATGACCTGCTGAGGGATTGGTTAGCCATTCTGGTTGCTGCTGTGTTCATACACATTAGCAGTTATCCAAACAAATGGCAGTTCACATACATTGATTTGCCTGAAACCAATACCCCAGTATGCCCTGACAGCCCTCTTAGTAGGGTAAAAATGCTTAAGCTGAGATTAGAAGTATTCTCCGAAAATACCAAAAGATAGTCCCCACTGTGCATTTTCTCCATCCCCACTAAACACTCTTTTTCAGCCCCCCCCCCCCCC
>JGI858J16261_1000010_pt1 | contig 21802 bp, 17 predicted proteins | sample TiedelARG03_113m_FD_16261 | JGI IMG/M metagenome (IMG submission 16261) | reverse complement strand
GGCCAGATAGATTTATTTCATCTTGCAATGCACCGCTAAAACCTCCACTGCCTTTTCCTCTTGCTGGTTTTTTATCTCTAGCACCTTGAGCCGCTGTATCTATTAAGGCGTCCATATAACTATTTAAAACCGCTTCCTGTAGTAAGTCTTGATTAGCCGGGTCAAATAATGAAGGATCCTGTAAATTTAAGCCACCTTCAATTAAAAAATCATCAGAAGCTAAAGACAATAGAGTATCTCTACCCCCAGAGCTAATCATATTTTTTAGCTTATTGCGTATCATGTTTTGTCTAGCTCCACTTAAAGAAGATCCTGCATTATATACTTTTTCGTTTAAAGATAAAATATTGTTTGCTCCTTTAAAGTCTTTCAAAAAAGGTTTTTGAATATTAGTGTAATTTTCATACTCTCCTTTTTCTTCATTCCAAAAATTTAGATTCCCACCTTCACCAATACCAATAGAGCCGGCATCTGTAAATATTCCAGCAGCATTAGTTAAAGCATCAACACTATTACCATCAGATATTCTTCTATCATCAAAATCTTTTAAGTATGAAACTTTGTCTTCTTTAAAAGCATTAACCTGATTAGCTAAATTTGTAAAAGAATTTTGTACCCCGTTCATTTCATCTCTTAACTCCATGTATCTAGGATCTGTAGGGTCGTCTAGTCTAGCTATTTCGGAAGCTGCTCTAGCATATTTATTCTTGTTTTCAACCAAAAAATTTGTAACTGCATTATTTTGCTCAGGGGTTAGTTTAGTTAAATCAATTTCTGAATTTAAGTTATCTATATAACCACCTACTTTTGCGTTAATAGCCTGTTTTTGCGCTACTTTTCTAGCTCTATTAATAGCGCTTTCCTGTAAACTACTGCCTAAGCCTTTTTGAAAAGCTTCTCCCCAGTTTGATTGATTGCTAGCTCCTAAATAAGCAGCTCCTTTTACTAATCCTTGATCCATATTTTATAATATTTACGTGATAGGCCCATTTTTTGAGTATGCTCCAGACAACTTTTGTCCTAATGTAGTAGCTGTACCAATAACCCCATCTGCCATTCCTCCTAGAATTCCTCCAGCCATAGACCCAACTCCTCCAACTATAGCGTTGGTTGCATCTTGTCTAGCTTTATTAGCCGCGCCTAACCTTTGCTGAGACATACCTAATAATGTAGAAGCTTTTTCATTTTCAGCATCTCTAGATATTAATTCTCCTTTTTTCTCGTACAATTGCAGATTACCAGCTTGTTGCCTTTCAGCAGCTTGGTTTGCTTGTTCTTGTTTTCCTATATCTAATGAAGCCTGTCTAGTCTGTCCCTGTTGTTGACCAGCTAAAGCTTGAGCCATAGCTGCAATTCCAGAACCACCGGCAGCTCCACTCATTGTATTCATAGTATTAGCTAATCCCTGATTAGATTGCTCTGCTGCAAAGTTAGCAGCTCCTTGGTTAACCGTTAGGTCTTCCATAGTATTTTCCATGTTTGTATAAACGTTTGAGGTATCTAAGTTTTCAAAAGCAGATTTATTTTTATTAAATTCATTTTGAGCTGCTGCTTGCTCTCTTTTTCTTTTACCGCTTCCTATTATACCGCTGGCCATTCCTGTAAGCCCGCCAACTATTTGTCCGATCATTTGATTTNTTTTATAGTTTTATTATTACGTGTTATTTACTGCTCTCAAATATCTCTGTACCAACTGAAAACAGTTCCCCATAGGATGTAGAGTTATTTATAAATTGAGCTTCTGCATAGTATCCTTTTAAAGCGCCAACTACTGTCATAGGTTCTTTAGCGTAAAATACAAAATCTTCAGTAGTAGGAGGTGATACTCCTGCGCTCGCGTTTACCACAATGCTTAATCCTGTTATAGCGGTAATAGGACCCATTTTTATTTGAGTATTTGCTGAAGTATCAACATACCAAGCTATATCTGTTACTTGAATACCTACGGGTAGCGCATTGGGAAATGTTATAGTTATGTTTGCCATTATATATTTTTATTAAGGTTGATTTTGACAAATAGTGCCTAAAGGGCCTGTGTAACCACTACCAACAATTCTAGTAGACACTAAGACGTCATTCTCTGTTATTATAGAGTACCAACCACCATCTCCAACAAATGTTGTGGTTAAAGCAGCATCTGTATAAGCATACTTGCCTGTGTCAAAAGTATTATTAGTAAAATAAACTACAGGTGTCAATCCAGGAACAACCGCACAAGCTAAACCTTCGGAAGCGTAGCTGCTACTTGATATTCTCATTGCAATTGAGGCGCATCCCGTTGTTGTGGCTGATTGTTTATTTCCGTAAGTAGTACCTATACTATTCGTGGCATACGCTCTAAACCAGTAGGTAGTACATGCTGTTAAACCTGTTATAGTTGTACTAAAATCAGNAGTTCCTGTGGCTGCATCAATATATGTACTAGGTGAACTAAAAAACTTATCTGTATCATATTGAATACCTCTAGCTGTGATTGTATCCCCGTTATCACTTATAAGACCACCTCCTACGTCAGCAGTTGTATTTGTTACATTAGTTATAAGTGTTGTAGATATAGTTGGAGCAGAAGCCGATGCTCCCGTACAATTTATGTCTGGACAGCATAGTCTTAATATATTCCAGCCTGTTCCAGAAGGACCAGTAACTCTTATTTGAGCAAAAGGACTCGCTGCGTAATCCGCTAGCGTATATTCAAACCAAACTATTTGCTGATAGGTTATACTACCTACTGTCATTGATGGTACAGTATTAGTGGTAGCTGCTGTAAAAGCAGTTTGCCTAGTTGGAGCTGTTCCTTTATTTGCACCAATAAATTGATCTACAGCAAGTGTTTGTGAGGCAGTAGGTATTGTATTAGAAGGGTCTGTACCATATAAATTATCGTAAGTACCACTATTTAAAGAAGTCATTCCAGAAGTAGCCTGCTTAGATCCATTATGTAATATTTCAAACTTATCAGGAACACCTTGAGCATTTACTAAGAATGTTATTAACCCTCCTGCTGGATCTAAATCTATATTATAATTTGTTATACCCACTCCTCCAGAATTTGCAGTACTACTACAACTAACAGAATTACTAACACTAATCCAGTCACTAAAGTCCAGTTGCATTGCAGTGTCTGTATCCCCGTAATTACTTATTATTATATCGCCGCTTATAGTTATAGAGCTTTGATCAGAGTTGCTATACACAGCCGTCAAACCAGTAGTGTTTACGTTAAATCCGTTGTTATTCGTAAAAGTTATACCAATAGCGTTAGATATTGTTAATCCAGGAGTTACAGTAAGTGCGGTAGCTGAGTCTACGGAAACAACAGTATAATCTAATATTGATTGCGTTCCTCCGTCAGAGTTAAATCTCATACCTGCTGTTATGCCTGTGGTACTATCTAAAGTCATAGAAGTACCTGATGCACTAACAACTTGCTGAGTTATAGATTCGTTTCCTTCCCAAACTACATTTGATAAAGGATTAAAAATATCTAAAGGATCACCGTTTGCCGAGGTAATAATCCATTGAAGAGTGGCTATAGAACTAGATGATCCAACAGCTGGTTCAGATATACTAGTAAATTGTTGCACAACATTAAATCCTCCATTAAAAATACTTGAAGGTTTTGGCTCAAAAACTATTTCTCTTAAGCCTAATTGGCTAACGGTTAAAGGATTAGGTATTACACTAGAGCCAATATCGCCGGAATACGTAAATGTCCATGTTTTAGACGCTATAGTTGAAGGAAACTCAACTAACTGTTGCTGATATCCGGATGCATCCATAGTTACATTAGTAGCTATATTTAATACAATTGTTCCATCAGTAGCTGTAATAGTATATACAGCTCCTTGTACGCCAAACACTTCTAAAGTTCTAGTATCCCCTAGTTGAGGAACGAACCAACCGCTATAAGGTATTGCTGTAATTTCTACAGTCTGAGTGAATATTGCTTTAGCTGCTACCTGAAAAGATATAGAATCACCTGATACATTTTGTAAAGGATAAACATAACTTACATTGTAAGAAATATTAGTTAAATTGTTTTCCGAATCGTAAGTAGGTGTTTGAGCAATTGTGTAATTTGATTGATTACCTGTAACAATGTTTGCGGTAGGTGCTTCTAAGTAGTAACCAGTGTCTGCATTATATGTTCTTACAAATAAACTTTCAATTTCTTGATACACTCCTGAATTAGAATAAGGCGTATTTGTTTCAGAACCATTACCATTAATATTACTAGTAATAGTTGCATTTATTGCCCCCGCTACAGTAATTAAGTTAACATCAGCATCTCCTATAACACATAAGTTTATAGTATAATTGCTTGAAGGCATAACAAAACTAGTTACAAATGTTACTGTACATAACACGTTTAAACCATCTTGTGTAAATGCTATTGAAAGAACCGAAGGGTCTGAAAACCCCGGATCCATAGAAAAATTTGAGGCAGTAGCATTATACCCAGAATTAGGTACTATTGTAATAACAGCGGTTGGATGCAATCCTGAAACAATCGCATTTTCCGGTATTTCATATACAATATTTGTAAAATTGTAGTTGTTATTAGTTACAGGCATGTGTTATTTTTTATTTTATTGTTGTATTACGAAGGAGTACTACAAGTTGTATCTATCTTTACGGTAAGGAAGTAATCCTGAGCATCGCTCGAGCTCCCTATGGGGCTACCTATACCATCTCCTACAACATCACAGTCATTAAATATACTTAAAGCTTTTATATAATTAAAGTATTTACCTTCTTTCTTTTGAAATTCTTTAATTTCCCCTCCTTCTAAATCTGTTTTTACATAATTTACAAACCATCCAGCTTTTTGTTGTTGAGTAGCTGTAGGAATTAATTGATTAGCATTAACTTCAGCTATAGAGTACCATTTAGAATTACTTTGGTATTCAATAACTCTAGATTGTGTACCTGTGTAATTTAAAGTGCTAAAACCTTTAACGACTTGAGGCATTTCATTTACGATGGCATTAAATGAACTAATGTATTGTACATTATAAAAATTGTTGTACAAAGAATTGTTCCCATGCTCCCACAAAAGACCGTTTTTAAAAGTATAGTAAATATTATTTAAAGTAATACCAGCTTCTTTTATAAAATCTTTTCTACTAGTCCAACCTCCCACTCCTTCCATAAAAGAAACAGTAGTGTTTAAAACAAGTGGTGATGCTACAGAGCAATCTTCATTTAATTGGTAATCTGCATCACTGCTTAATTTTGATTGCCAGTAAGGAGATAAATTGTTTAACGTTAAATTGTATAAATCTTTATCATCGTCGTAACTACCAATCGCTGTAGTAGAAGTTCTTAAGTTGTCCGCAAAAAAACTACCCATTCCGTTCGCGGCTATGTTAGTAATTCCATCTCTAGATAATCTTATTACCGCACCTCTATTTTTATCTGTAAAATAAGTTCTAAAGCCGTAAGACGCAAATGACTCAGGATTCTTAGATATACCGAACTCTCCAGTATAAGGAACAGCTTGGCCTAGCACGTTACTATTAGATGTTACATTTGCATTGCCGTCAGCGTTGTATAGAGCGTCCTTATTGGCTAATATTCTTAAACACTTATCTTCACACAAGGATATTAAATCAGTGTCTCTAGAGTGAAGTTTTTGTATTGTTCCATAAATAGGATTTAAGTCTTTTGTTATAGGTAATGCTTGTATAAATTGGTTTAATCTATTTATACCCGATGTAGAGTTATATATTTGTGAAAATATCATACCATTGCCTCGCCTTTCAGCAGCATAGGGTTCATCAAGTACAGTAGACACTTTGGGGCCTTTATCTATAGTAACTGCATTGTAGTCGTCTCTAATTCTATTGGATTCGACCCCGTTACCAAAAGCAAATACATTAAACCAGTTGATATTTTTTGTAGTGTTATAATCTGCTATATCAAAAGAGCTGGAAGCTTCGTAATAAAAATCTAAGTCAGCCCCCTCCTTAGGTTCAGTCTCAAATATTGCGGGATTATTAGTACTTAATGTTTTGTTTCCGTCTTTTTGTACTTTTTCTAAAATTTGTATTTGAGTAATAGGGTTCGCTCCTAATCTATTTGTAAACAAATCTTGATCAGAGTAAGGTTCTTCTAACTCGATGTTCCATTGATTTCTACCATTACCAAAATCCGTGTAATTACTGTTGGTCCGGGACATACCTCTCCTTTTAAATTCTCGAGTGGTAGCTTTTATTATATAAGGTTTACCAAAAACCCCTGAAGCATCCGCGAATCTAATAATAGTCCCAATTTTATCAATATCTGCCATAGAACCACCTAGCCATTTGAGAGGGTCATTCCTGTCCTCTCTGTAAAGACCATGCACCATAACTGTAAACTTGGTGTTATCTGAGCATTCGCCAGGATATTTCCATGGGCAATTACCCCCATGGGGCTTTCTATTTCTTACAAGACCTTTAGTACTACCTTTATCATACCAAACCGCGTCGTGTGTCGTTTCATCTCCTTGATTTTTTTGTGGTAATACTTCAAAAGAATTTTTTACAGCATAATCTGTTTGTTGTATAGGAAATGTGTCAATTATGTTTGTATCAAAACCATAATCTCTGTTTATTTTTACAAAAAATCTACCTGCAAATTCAGGTAAATCTTGCGATTCTTGCTCAAATAAAGTTATTATTATTTTATCATCCGTATCTAATTCGTTTAACCAGAAAGCTTCATTTCCTAAAGGTTCGTCTAATTGAACAGAATATTCATTACCTGTTCCTGTCGGGCCTCCTGAAGCAATTTTATAAGTTTTTGTTGAAAAGTTACTTACAGATATTCTTAACGATGAGTTTGAATTAAATCCATCTCTAAAATTTGGATTACTATCTGTGCTAGGCCCATCAAATTTAAAAAATATACTGTCAAGCTGTGGTTGTGAATTATTTAAAAGCTCACATTCTGCTCTACCTATTGATTTATTATTAATTTTAATAAAGCTAGGAGCTTCGTTTGCTATTGCTAATACTTTGTATTTATATAATGCATCTACAGCTTTAGAAGATGCGTGTTGTTTTTTTAATATTAAATAAGTTTCCTCGTCTACTTTGTTTCTTTCAGATGACGGAAATGATAACCACACATTGCCATCATCAGCATTATAATATCTATCTAAAGCTATATTGTAGTATTCCGTAGCGCCTTCTTTTATAAAGACCTTATATGATGAAGCCCAAGTTGGAGCATCCCCGGTAGGTGTAATACTTAATTTGTTTACTGAATTAGAATTTTGTATAGGAAAAGTAACAGCTGCTGTTTTATTAGTGAACACAGGTGTTTCTCTTCCATAATCATCTTTAAATACAATACCTGCTTGATATGTCCTTAAAGATTTAACAGAGGCTATAGGTAAGTTTGTAGTAGAATCATCATCAGAATTTGGATGAGGTTGACTAAAAGCTGCAGTGTTTAAAGATACATTACTTACATCATAATTCTGTAAGTAATTTCCATACACTAGTCTATTACCAGTTATTTCTTGAGACTTCGCTACCCTAGGCACATTATCCCAAGGCCTTAATAGTTGGTTTGATTCAACAACACCTCCAAGAATTTCGTTTTCAATTTCAAAAGATGTAGTTAATACTCCATTAATAGTGTAGTCTGCTCTTTTTAATGTTTCAACAGTGTACACTGCTTGGCTATTAGACTCTTTATATAACAAATCAACTTCGACAACCTCTTCAGACCCCCAAGTAATGTTTTCGATTATAAGTTTTCTAAGATTGTTTACCATACCGGTGTTATGACCGTCAGAAGAAAGATATTCAAATTCGCTTCCTAAAAAAGCCACTTCTGTAAATGGTGAAAAACAAGAATATTCATTATCTATGTACTTCCATCTATATGCAAACCTCGGAAAAACATATTCAAATAAAGGTTCTTTTTCTACAATTAAACAATCCCATACTACAGGGCTTGCAAATACTTGTATTTCATTTGTTATTGATAATATCTTTATAGTAACTGTAGTATTATTTACCGATACTATTAAAGCTCTTAAATTGTAATTGAATACCTCGTTGTATTCATTAGTGTATGATCCTGATAATACAATTATAGAATTAGGTTCTTGCGACCAAGCTGGTACAAGTTGACTTACGGTTATTTCATTTGTACCGTTATAATTAGAAGGTAAATTACTATCAGCGTAGTAATTAGGGTCTAAAGCAACGTTATCAGACCATTGACCAAATGTAGGTAATGATTCTGTATCACCAGGAGCATTAGGTACGTCGGGCACATATGTAAAGTTCTCTAAAGTACCAGTTGAACCGCTTGCTGTGTATGTTGTAGATACAGGAGTAGTTCCTGTACCAGGTTCATTAACACCAAATAGCGAAGGAGACATATTTAAACCTAAAGAAGTTGTAGGTGATTTTTTAATCACGGTAACATCTGCTTCTGTGAAATCTGGTTGTCCAGTTAAATTATTTGAGTATGTGTTTTGTGAAGGAATCCATAAAGGTATTTTTGTTTGGGTAACAAAATCTACGGATCCGGTTTTAAATTTTTCAACATTAATTTTCTTTGGCTCTGTTTGATCATCTGTCCAAAATAATAATCCATCAATTATATTGATGCCAGTTACGCGATAACCTGTTGAAAATTTTAATATGTTTTGAGTGTCAATCAATATAGGCGCAACCGCATTAGAGGTTTGATCATACTCAGCAATAGCACTTGTAGTATCACTGGCTATAAACCAGTATATTTTTTCGTTCGCATCATCTCTATATGTACCTATGCACTCCGCATTAGGTAAGTCACTTATATAATTTGTTGTCCAATTAACGTTTTTACCGCTAGCTGTTTTAAAGCGAAGCTCAGTGTTACCTTTTATATTCTGTAAAGCACCAACATCACTTGCATCTGAATTAGCTAAGTCTAAGTTTAAAGCATCTCGGTATTCACCATTAGGAACAAGTCTTTCATCAAGATCTTTGTTCATTTTCCCGGATTGGAAAACATGTACAAACTCTGGCATATATTAGTGTTTTATAATCTTAGATTTATTACGCATAACTTGCGTAATCTCTTCAATCTTAATGTTAGATAATCTTAATTTTGCATTTCGCTTTGCAGCTGATCGTTCTCTTTTAAATCTGGATACTAAATACTCAGGTGTGTTAGCTCTTGTAGATAATATTGCGTAAGCTATATACTTATATAAAGCTTCTTCAGCAAATTTATGCACGGTCATATCCTCATCAGAGCCTCCAATACCGTCAGATATATATTTTAAAGTAACAATTTTATTTACAAATGATGAGTCAAAGAATATAATCCCTTGTAGTTGGTCTATGTAAAACACCCCATTAGCCTGTGCCTGTTGTGGTGATAATCCATATCTTCTACCGTAACCTCTTTGAAAAGTTAAATCTGAAGGTACAATACTATCAACGTTAGACTGATTAGATGGCTTAGGGTTTTGGAATTTCTTTTGAGTTTCTGAAGATTGTGCGGATATAATTTCCTCGTCCTGTTCGTCAAACAAGTATTCGTAGTTAGCGTCTTGTAATATTGGAAAAGGATTGCTTGTATTGATAGCAGGGTATATAACTCTTTCAATACCACTAGAATCTGTCCATGTAAGTTTTACATAGTTAACGTAGTCTTTTGGTAGTATAAAATTTAAGTTTGGTCCAATTTCAATTTCCTGACTTTTAACCGAAGGTAATATATCGAAGCTAAATTCTTGTATACCTCGCTGAGCATGAAAAGCAACATCTGTTCTTTTAGCTTTAGGAATAATTTTTTCTTCACCTACGTAAGATATAAGGAAGTTATTTATAACATCTTTTATACTAGTAAATTGGTAATTACCATAGTCTTCATCCCAGCTATTCCAAATACCATCGGGACCTAAATAATATTGTTCATCTGTTTGTAAAGGTAAGGCCATATGTTATGCTTTTTCTTGTTGAATAGTTTCTTGTTCTTCTTGATTCATAACCTGATATAAGTTTAAATCTTTTATTAATATGCCTGCTAATTCCAATATTTTTATAACAAGATCCGCTTCATCCGCTGGATGTAGTTCAAAGTCTACAGAATTATTTGCGTCATATAAAGGTTCGTTAAATACAATTTGATATGCCCAGTTTACTGTAGCAGGTTTCTTTATGTATTGATAGTCTACTAAAGCAACGCTATCTATTTCAGAGTTACCATACACTTTTATACCGCTCGTGTTTGAAGTAAACACTGGTCTAGTGTTTGTAGGTTTTGTTAAAGGTGAAGAGTTAATATACAAAAACTCATTAGCATTGATGCGTTCGGCTTCAATTTGTTCCGTAGAAGATGTGCCAAATGAATTTGTTGTTGTGTTTTTGTAAACAACGGTCCCTAACCGATATAAGTCTGCGGGAGCAATAAAATACCCTGCATTTCTTGTTGGTGCGGCTATTGTTTCAAATATGTTAATTTTTTCATTAAGCAATGTAATCATGTCTGAGTATTCCGTACTGTTTCCAGGTACTCTCCCAAATTGATTTATGTCATAAAAGTATTGTTCAAATAAATCTTGTTGTGCTTGATTTGCAAATAAGTTAAATTCTTGAGCAGTTACATAACCTCTTTGTTCTTTATTGAGTATACCAAGTACTCTTTGATAAACAGTATTTACGCTTATTGCCATTGTTATATTTTTTTATTATTATAATAGTTAGGCCACGATTACAGCAGCCTAACTACTATAAGGTAACTTATTTAAGTTTCTTTAATATTGCTTTGTAAACTTCCATACCATCATCGGTCTTAAAGTAAGACGCTAATGCTGAATAAGGATGCTCGTCAAAAGGTATTGTCATTAATTTTCTACCACCTTGCCCGTATGTAAATGTACGCTGGTCAGAAGATAAACTTAAAATACCCGCTTCTACAGCTTTAGCTCCCACATTTCTTAATTGAATATGATCATCCGCTGCTAGCTCTAGAAATAATATTGGATTTTGCTTAGCAAATATCATTAGATCTCTTTTTAATTCGTTAGATGAAAGATTTGTAACCTTTTCTCCAAACTCAGATCTTAATATAGCTTCCGCGTGATCCACATCAAGGTTTTTAGCTGCCGTAAGGGCTTCTAATTCCAATTCAATCCAATCAATCTGATTTACAGAATCTTGCTCTTTATTAAGCTCTTTGTAAATTAAATCTTTTAGAGGGTGATATATGGATAATAATTGTTGCAATGCAACTTGTTCTTTAGGAACAGTTAACGTTCCGTTTTTCATTACAATTCTACCTAATGTTGCTTGACCTTTTTGTTCATCCGCAAATGGTGACTTTTGGTTTGTAGCATACCTAAGTTCTCTTTGGTGACCAGACTCTTTATCAAAATACAATAATGGTTTATTCCTTGAGTGCTTAGAAGGGATTGTAAAAATTAATGGGGACTTGCCAGTTACTAAATAGTATACTCTGTCTTTAAATTCCCATTGTGGTTTTGCAGCTTTTTTTGGTGCTGCTATTACTTGTGCTTGAGGAGCAACCTCAACTTGCTTTGCTGTAGCTTGTTTTGCCATGATATAATATGATTAAATAATTTTATAAGAGTAATAGTTACCCCTGTCAATGCAACAGGGGTAAGAATTACATTAATTTACTATGCTGCTATCTTCTTGAATAATACGAAGTTATTAGCCGCTTGTACACATAAACATCTCTCTGATAAGAAGTGAACGTTCATTGCATCCTCGTCGCTTGTATAGTTTCCACCAACAGATCCAGTGATCCAAGATTTCATTTTTCTATCATCCGCTTCAGAAGCTCTGTAACGTATGTGTAAGAATGGTCTTGAAATGTTCTGTCCTAATTGCTGATCGTAAACTGTAGAAGTTCCTGCTGGTACTAATACACCTTCAATATCTCCAACTAATCCACGAGTAGTAGCGTCGTTTAAGTATTTCCAGTCAGTCTTATAGAAATCGTAAGAACCTCTTCTGAATCCAGAGAACCCTAAGTTCAATGCCATTTCAGAGCTGTTATCAAATACTCCATAAGAAGAACCTGTTGCGTAAGCTGAATTAACAGATGCTAACATATTATCAATACCTAAAGAAGCTGATCTATTCAAGAACATCATGTTCTCTTCAATAGATCCTTGCTTGTCTAATTCTTGTAAGATAACATCAAAATCAGCAAGCCCATCTGCTCCACCAAAATCTTGATCCGAATAAACTAATCCTCTAGACTCTAAAGCTGAGAATAATCCATCAGAACCATTAAGAGTAGTACCTCCGCCAAAACTAGCATCTGAAACAGTAATCCCAGCTGCAGATTTTTCTGCTTCTAACATACTCATTTCTAATTGATCTTCAAAACGAATTCTAGCTTCGTGTTCAGATTTTAAATACCATAAGTATCCAGAAGTTCCAGCTTCAGTAGTAACTTCAACCCATCCAATTTGAGCAGTATCAGAACCGCTCACATTGTATTTATCTCTTAAGATAATTGGTTTGTTGTTAAACTGCTCGAAAGCTGCATCAACAGAAGTTCCTGCATTTTGAGTCCCTTTTCCGTATTCAGAACCGTATACAAATATCTTAGCTGCTGCGTGAACTGTAATTGCCGCTGCCGCGTATCCAGTTACTGTTAATGTAGCAACTCCTGCAGCTACTGCAACAGATTGTACATAAGCTTTTTCAACTGTTAATCCATTCGCTGAAGCAATCACGATAGTAGCACCTGGGCCAATAACGTTTTGATTACCTCCTGCTGCGTTAGCTGGAATAATAACTGTTGAAGCTGTAGTCTCTACTGGGTCGTAAGCTGCGTGTAATCTACCTTGCTCAGACCATACTACTACGTCTGAAGCCATAGGCATTTCTGCTCCTACCATACGTAAGAATCCAGAGATAGTACGGTTCCCGTATCTTTCTACTTCTTTCTCATATACTTCAGGTAAGAATTGTTGTGTAAAATCCATGTCTGATAAAGACAGGTAGTTGTCGTTAAACAACGTTTGTGTAGGTCGAGGAGTTAAGTGAGCCAATGCTCCAGTACTCCCTGTAAATGATCCTAATGCCATAATTTTTAATTTTTAAATTTATTATTTCTTTGTTTTTACTCCAAACTTAGAAGTTCCTCCAGATTTAATTGCTTTAAATGACATACCCGAACTTGTTTTGACGTTTTCATGAACACCTCTTGGGTTCATATCAATGTTTTTCGAATTCTGTACACTTGACTTCATAGCGTCGGTTTTACCCTGTTCATAAAAGTGGTTTGCAATTGCGTCTGCATTCATAGCTGTAAATAAAGACTTGTGATATCCAGCGGCGTCGCTCATTTCATTTTTATCGTTCAAGAACTTCTTGACAAAATTATTGATATCGCCTTGGGTGTCTTTAACCTGGTCTGCATTTTTAACTTTGTATCGAAATTTCTTGTCCCCAACATTGAAATCAAAACCTTTGAAATCATTGGAAAAAAGCTTTTCTGTTTTACTGTTAAATGTAGACACTTGGCTTTCAACTACTTTACTCGCTTCTTCGTTATCTTTTTTATAACGATTGAAAAAATCAACCGCTTTTTTTGTTTCTGGATTTAATTTAGATCCAGCTTTTATTTCTTCGTAATACCTAGACTTTAATCCGTCTAAGTGATTTTTAGCTTTTGCAAGCTCTTCTTTTCTAGCTAACTTTTTTCTTCGAATATCTCTGTCCTCATCAACATCTTCATCATAAGAAAAATTGTCTTCCATTATAAAGTCAATTTCTTCTCTATCTAAATGAGGTTTAGTATTTTCATAAAACTCTCTTAATAATTGAGTTTCATTTAATGCTGAATAATCTGTGTTAAGCTTTACGTAATCTTCTAGGCTTCCACCTGTTTCATTCATAAACTCCACAACCTTCTGTATGTTGTCTGGTAATTCAATACCTGCGGCTTGTTCTACAATTGCTTGCTCAACTTGTTCTTCAAGTTCTTCTGCAATTACCGTAACCTCTTCTTCAGTTATTTCTTCAAGAAAGGATTCTTCAACTTGAACGGGCTCTTGTTGTTGTGGTACTTCTTCAACCACTTCTTCGCTAACTGCGGTTGGTTGATCAACATCCACTGCATTTGTTTCTTGCTCTGGAATGGCATTTTCTTCTGGTTTATTCAACAATCCTAAATCAACCTTAATAACCCCGTCGTCAACCGATACGGCTTTTGGTTCTTCCGCTTTGATTTCTTCAACAGCGGGTACTGTTTGTTCTAGTTCTTCTGACATGATAAAATATTATATAATTGTTACTATTATTATTACCTAGGGTCTGACGAACCTAAGTTAAAACCACCGCCCATAGTATCAAATCCACTTGATTCGAAGTTTTGAGCTGGTAAATTGTTTTGTCTTTGTTGTATTAATTCACTTTGTTGAGTAGCTTGTAATTTAGTTCTTTCGTCTTTTCTATCTTCTTTATCTACTACTTCTGTTTTACGTCCTTGAACCTCAATACCTTTAAGTTGCATATTCATTTCAAATTCTAATTGCATTAACTCTTTTTTCAAAGTAGCTTCTTGCATTAATTTTTGAGTATCTATTTGCGCTTGAGCATTTGCTAGTTCTATTTTTTGTTGTATTAAAGCTTGACCTTTTTGTACTTCTGCTTGAGCAGCTACTTGTTGTGCTTGTGCATTAGCCTGTGCTTGAGCTTGAATGTTTTGCTGTTGCATTTCTTGATCTTTCTTTTGCTTGTCAACTCTTCTTATTTTTAACAATTGATTAGCTAGTTTAAGGTTTTTAACCTCTCTAAGATCGATAGCATCTGATAAATCAATTAAACCACTTTGAACTGCAGCTTGTATATTGTTTTCTAATATTGCTCTTTCCTCTTCATCTGGTTGTAATTCAATAAATATACCAAAGTCATAAAGATATAAATCTTTCATTTCCTCTAATACTGCAACATTTTGATTACCTATCTTATGAATAAATGCATCTCTTGTAGGAGAGTACTCTAATATATCTGAAATCCTTAATGATAATCCTTCACATAAATCCGATGTTAAAAATAAACTTCCATCTAATATATGTCTTGTTGCTACATTTGAATTAGCNGCAGCCATTTTTTGCACGCCTACTAAAGCTCTAGAGTCAGGCGTACTNCCATCTCTTGCTTCATTTAANCCNGTTACATCACGGATCATTTGCATGTAGTAATTGTANTTACCAATTAAAGCTTGCATTTTTCCACCACCAGCACCTGTAGTTATTTCTTGAATAGGAACTTTACCTGGGTTCATATCACCGTCTTGAGTAAATGATCTACCTATTACAGACCCTGTTTGGAAGAACATATTAAGCGCTTCTTGCGGATTGTAATTTGTACCGTTACCTAAATCAACCTCAGCTAAACCGTCTGCATCAAGATAAACCCCGTCTGGAACCATTCTTGACATAACCTGCTGTAGCTTTAAGTGTGTAAGCTGAATCATATCAGCAAAGCCAGTTATACGACTTACTATAGATTCTATTCTCCCTTGATACATTCTAGGAGCTACCATACTATAATTCATTTTGACTTTAGTATAATCGCTTTTAGGCCTAATCATATTCTTAGCTAATTCCCACTTAAGCATTCTTCCTCCAACAATCTTTACTCCTTCATATAATACTTCAAGTGATTGAGACAACTTCTCAATACCATATTCTTCGTATAATTCTGGCGGAGGATTAAATTGATCGTCTTTAGGTATTAACTTTGCTGCTCCAGTCGCAGTTTCTTTTACCTTATATACTTCATTTGTAAAAGTTTTGTAATTAAAGTACAATACTTGAACAGTGTTTGAATCGTCTTTATTAACATTACTAATAGATCTATTGTAAAATCCATTGTTAGTAACTGATTGTCCTGCTATTTCTTTTAATTCCTCATTAGTTAACCAAGGGAATTCCTTTTTAAGTTCGTTTAAATGCACTGATCTTACTTCTCCTACATAATATATATCATCAAAGTAAGGTGAATCAGTATATGACCAAACTAAATTAACAGGATCTACATATTCTACTTTGGCTCCCTCTGATTTTGTAAAAACATTTTTTACGGCACCGATACCTATAGTAGTTAAATCGTAGTTACATCGTCTTTTTATTAAGTCATAATTATTACCATCTAATAAAACTTTAATTGCTTGCTCTTCAGCAATCTCAACTTGCTGTTTATAAGTAAGTTGCATATGAAGATCTAACTCTTCTTTATTTTTAGGTAATGTTTCAGGATCATTTTCAAACAAGTTAACGCCAAACTCAGCAGAAGCAAATTCATTAAGCTCCTTAGTTTGCATATCTCTTATTAAAGATTCCATGTATCTTGTACGCTTATCTACTCCATAAGGATCCTGTGAATAAGCTCGTATATCAAAAAGTCTATCAGAAATACCATTAACAACTATATCTACAAATTTAGGTATAATTGGCACAGGCTTCCAATCTAAGTTTAAATATGATAAATCACCATTAATAGATAACTCATCTTTATACTTTTGTATAGGCTGTTCTCCTCTGGCGTAAAGTCTTAAATTATGAAAAGTAACTTGATTACTTTGAAATCTACTACTGCTACCACCGTTGGTGTTATTAAACCATTCGCTTTCTATAGCTCTACCTACTGTAGTACCATAGTCTATCGACATTTTCTCCGCATCGCTAGCTACCTGGCTTGGAAAATAACTTGTTATAACTGACTCAGCCATATTTTTATTTTTCTATTAATTTTGATAAACCACCCCCGTTGGTGTATTTAGCTATTTTTAAACTTATTGTTTCTTTTTGTACTTGAGGCCTTGGGTAATATAAGTGTCTGTTGCAAGCCATTATAGCTAAACCTGAGCTTATAGCAGCATCAAACTTTGTTCTTTTATTTATATCAAATCCAGCCCAGTCATTTAAAGTATTATTAAAATACATTGCGCCGTATTGCCCGTCCTCTTGCAAGCCTACGTGTTTATCTATATATGTTTCTATAGCTGCAGCGTGTGCTTGTTTTATATCTTCACTGGAGTTAGGCATTCCACCAATCTCTCTTTCAGTTACGGATAATTTATTCCAAACCTTATCGGGTCTGTTCATTGAATAACCTCTATAACCTCTTCTTTTAAAATAATATAATAATCTAGGTTTGTTATTTTCACATAATAAAGGCATTCCATAAAATATACAAGCCATTAATACATCTTCAAAAAATATTTCTGCAGTTTGAGGTCTAGCTACATACTCTAAAAAAAACGTATTAGCTGGAGCATCTTCTAAACTAAACTTAGTTAATCCGTGCAAAGCACCCTTAGAGCCGTGACCATCCGTTGTTCCTGATATATCATAACTATCACAACCAAACGCGCCCATATGATTATTACCTGGAGCTTTTAATCCTTTATTAACAACTTGTTTATTCTGCAAGTGTTCTCCAGGAACCCAAGACACTAAAAATCTTCCAGATGGATTAGGTGAAAATTTCACCGTAGAATCTTTTATCCCATTTACCCATTGAAAACTTCCTCTTGTTAGTACATTTGTATTACCTAAATCTTCGTTGTAATCTATTTGTTCGTATATTTTAACTAAATTAAATATACTATTTTTTGTTTCATCCCTAAAAGCGTGTTCTTCTGTTCTAGGAAATTGTCTATAAAATTCATTTAAAGCGTCCTGGTCAGACTTTAATCCTTCTGCTTCATTATTCCAGTGCTCTATAACTCCGATGTCTATAACGTCGCCGTATGGGCCTAATACAGGTTCTTGAGGGGTATTAAATACAGGTATCCCGTATTCGTCAATAAATCCCTCATAATTCCATTCCATAGGAATAAACAAAGAATATAAACCTGAAGCGGTTTGACCATTCCTATTTCTTTTAGTAACATCTGAATTGTTATATAGTTTTTTAAAATTGTCTCCTCCTTTATCTAGTGCGTTTGAGGTTGAACCCATCATACACTTTCCAATAATTCTAGAACCTAATCTTAAACACGTTTTTGTAACTCGCCAGTTATTTAATATATTGTTTGGTCTTTCCCACTTTCCACTTTCATCATGTACTAGTAGTTTTAGTTTTTCTCCATCGTACGCGTTATCACCGGTGTTTTTCCAATCGACCGTGGTATCAAGACCGTCAAGGGTCTCGGTCCTAATGGCTTTGGTGATGGACTTACGAGTAAGCTTTGATGCGGGGACTCTGTAGGCAAGTTCTGTCTTTGGCCTGTCCATACCGTCTTGGATCGGTTTAAAGAAGAAGGGGTAGTTAACAGAAATGGGTACAACCTTATCTGTGAACATTTTCTTAGCATCGGCTCCAGATTTGGACAAAATCCCAAAGCGTGCGTCGGACGATATTGTAGCCATGTTAACCGTTTCCCCAGACGCCATGAATGAAAAGCCTGAACGTCTATTCTTGAGATATGACATTCCATAACAACGGGCGTCTGCTTTGCAAGCTTCCCAAAAGATGTAGAATAACCTGTTTGATTCCCTAAAGTCTGGCTGCCCAACATCAATCTTGGACCACTGCAAGTACATAAAATGAGTACCAGTAATGTAAGTATCCAAGCCCTTATTATTGAACCAGTGACCGTTTTCCCTTTTATTAAATTGTTCATCTATATAACTTTCCCATTTTAGCTTAAATGATTCTGGATAATCCCTCCAATCGAATATACTTTCAATTGATTTTAATTCTTTAGGATATTCTTCAGGTGTCCATTTTTTATTTGATTTATCTACACTAGGCGGTGCTTTTGGTAAAGCTATTTTTAAGTTCTGTATATTGTATATTTCACCAATTTGCCCAGTCTTACTTATAACAACGATATCATGCTCTTTGTTATAACCATACTCCCATTTTTTAGCTTTGTTAAGTCTTGATATTGTAGTAAGCTTTACAGGAGTTACAATCTTATATAATGTTTGTTCGTACATTACTTAGATCTTTTTTCAGCGAATCCTTTAAAAGATTTTTCTTCTTTAATTTCCGCTGGTTTTTCGTCAAGAATATCTTGTTCAAGTTGTATCCTAGTAAGGATTTCAAAAGCATCAAATATAGCTAGCTTTTTTGTAGCCGCTGCATTCTTTAACCTATCTGCTGTTATATCATCTCCAGAATCAACTATAGCTTCTTTAGCTACCTTAATTAATTCTTCGACTGCTTTATGCCCAGCTAGGATTATACTCTTCTTCGTTTCCTTGATATTCATATTTAATTGTGATTGAATTGGTGGGTACTCTATAAATTCTATCGTTACCGATTACAAATTCATATTCTGCCCCGGGCCTAAACCCAATTAAGTCTCCTTCGCTTAAGTTTTTTAAGTCTGGATCTTTGAAGTATAAAACTCCCACACCTTCTTTTTCTTTATCTAATGAAAATGCTTTTGTTTCTTTTATAGGTTTTACGAAATTATATCCTTTGCAACTTGACCAATTGCTTTTTCTTTTATAAGCATAAACTTGATCTTCTGTTGCGAAATAGATATTATCTTTATAGTAGGATCTACTATTTTTTTCGTCTCCTCTAATGTCTCTAAAACGCCTAAATACATTATGATGCACTATTACTTCGTCACCCTCTTTAATATCAGTATCTATTATTTCAGGTACCGATATAACTTTAGCTATCCTGTTTGAATAGTTGTGATTTTGTAATTCTGTATTTAGTAGTAGTTCATTGCCGTCAATATTCTTTACATTATTATATCTATCACCTAATGGTTCTATAATAAAATTAATTAATGATCTCATTAATATTGTAAATCGTATTCTACTGCAATAGCCATGTTTTTATTAAAGTCCTTCCACGGCATTAACTCGTTATTCTTTTCTATATATATTGAGTACTTAGTATCTTCCTCAATTATATTTTTTATGGTATGACCACCATACACTTCCTGTCCAACAGAGTAGTGCATGGCATCATTTTTGTAGTCTTTACCAATACTTATCTTTCTAACTATCTGACTCATTCTCTTTGATTTCTCCAGTTTGGATATCAATTTGAACCTGGCCATAAGTTTCTTCTAATGTTTTTTGAGTTTCTCCTAAAGCTTTTTTAGCCTCAATTCCCACTAAAATAAGTTCTTGTTTTTGCATTTCTAAACCACCAATTTGCATTTGCACTTCGTTGATTTTACCAATTACTTCTTGTAATTCTTTTAACTCTACTTCTGATAATTTTTTAGACATAATAATATGATTTAATTGTTTATATGATAACTATATAGTTACTTGTTTTTCAAGATTCTTAATGACATGCAACTATCAGAGAGGCTGGAGTTGTAGCTTCTATTAACACATAATCAACAATCACCGGTAAGTAAGTTCCCGCTTGCACTCCTTGAAAAGATACTGCTTGAGAAGCTATAGGTGTATTATCAACCCCTGAAATAGAGATAACTGCCATTGAAGTACCTCCAGCTATTCTAAGAGTTTGACCTACTACATAGCCACTACCTGTGTTATTTAATACGGCAGATACAATTCCGCCACTACCGTCTACAGTAATATCTACGGTTAATCCAGCTGCATCTGTACCATCGTCGTTTAAAGTTGCCACTGCTGCTCCAGTAGTATAACCTACTCCTGGCGATGTTATTGTAAAACTTTCCACGACACCTCCAAGTGTACTAGAAAGTATAGCTTTTACAGTACCACCTCCACCAACCCACAAAGAAGCTTTGTTAAGATTTGTAGAAGCATTGATTGTATTGCTTGGTGTCACTACTTGACCAAACTCTATAAAGTCTGGCTGATTTAAAAATTGTCCCATTATTTTATTTTTTATTTATTTTTGTTGCTTTTTCCCAAGTCCTTCCTACGAAATATGCACCATAGACAGTGACTAGTAATGTTTGAAATATAGGTATATACTCTTTTGCTATTTGGAATTCACCTATGTTGCCATCTGTAAATGCTAATGCTGTAAATATAAATGTTATATATATAAGTATAATTGGTCGGATATTTTTAGACAAATAACTATCACTTGCCATATCTGATTTCCAACGATCTGTTACTTGAGCTTGAGCATTCGTATCAGCCTGTTCTAGTATTTCTTGAACTTGCTTTTTAATAATAAGCTTCTCTTCTTCAGTAGTAGTTAACTTATCGATAGCGTTACCTATTTCTTTGATAACGCCACCGGTAAGCCATTGGAATAACTTTTTCATTATTTAGGTTGTATTGCTCTAGCTGCTTGACCTTTCTTCTTGGTTTCTTTAGCTACTTGTTTATCATATCTTTTTCTAATACGTAAAGCTTTTTTCTTGTTACCGTCTGCTAATGCTTTTTCACCTTTTGATCTTAATTTTTGAGATCTAGTTTTCTTTATTTCTTTTTTAGGTTCTGCTTTAGTATTAACTTTTGTAACTTGAGTTTTTATATCTTTAGGGTCTAGCTTTGTAGAAATTTCTACTTTTTTAATGCCAACAGGCTTTATAGTAGAAGCAGTTACTTTTTTTCTAGGGGGTGTATCTTTACCTTTGTTTTTAGCATCCCATCCTTTACCAGCTTTCTTAGATGCATTTTGGCGCTTAGCTTCTTTTATATAAGTAGCCTTGTCCATTTTACCGTAAGTTTTTTGATCTCTATTCTTATAAGCTGTATCGTATGAAACTTTTTTAGTTTTAGTGGTTTCAGTTTCAGTAGTATTTTCTTTTTTGCTTTTAGATTTAAACAAGTCTGGGTTATCGCCTTTAAACTTTACGTAATGAGCATTGTTGTAGTCGTCAGTATCTTGTTTTCTATTTTTAATAGTTTCAACTTGAGCCATAGCTGCCCCACCAGGTCCGCCGG
>JGI858J16261_1000009_pt1 | contig 23293 bp, 38 predicted proteins | sample TiedelARG03_113m_FD_16261 | JGI IMG/M metagenome (IMG submission 16261) | reverse complement strand
GTGAAAATGGTGTTGATAAAAAATCGTTAGGTCACTACTATTCCATGCTTACTGAATTTTTAGGTTTTAAGCGTTTAAAGGATGAAGGTAAAGTAGTAGGAATGGCTTCACATGGTAAGTTTAATCAAGAGATATATGATATTTTTAATAAATGTATTAATATAAAAGGAATAAATACAGACTCAGACACACATAAGGTTTTAGGTGGTGGGGTTTATCAGTCATTTTACTCCTACTGGTTTTATAAATTTGGAAGTAAATATAAAGAAGGAATACTAGAAGACATAGCCTTTAATGGTCAGTTAGTTTTTGAAGAAAAAATATTGGAGTTATTTAATAACATTCATAAACTCTACCCAAACGTTAAAAAATTAGCTTTAGCTGGAGGGATATTTGCTAATGTAAAATTAAACAAAAAAATAAATGAGTTAGATTGGGTAGATGAAGTATTTATAGCACCTCCTATGGGGGATGAAGGTTTATCTTTAGGATGTACTTTAACAACCCATAAAAAGTTTAACCCTGATTTTAAACCTTTTAAACTAGATAATGTTTTTTTAGGTACATCTTATGATGATTCTGAGTTTGAATATGATTTGAGTAAATACAAAAAATCCCCCCTAAATTACCGTGAATTATCCCAACATTTAAAAGAAGGTAAAATCGTAGGTTGGTTTCAAGGGAGATATGAACATGGCCCTAGAGCTTTGTGTAATAGGAGCATTATAGCAGATCCGTCAATCCCTGGAACTTATAAAAAAATTAATGATAGGTTACAAAGAAATGATCGTATGCCTTTTGCTCCCGTAGTAATAGATAAATATGCTGATGATGTGTTTGATATTAAAAAATCAAAATATACTGCTGAGTTTATGACCATGTTATATGATACTAAAGAGGAATGGCAGGATAAAATACCAGCTGTAGTCCATCCAGTAGATAAAACAGCAAGAATACAGATAGTAACAAAACAGTCAAACCCCAAATTTTATAATCTGATTAATAATTTCTATAATATTACAAATATTCCAGTTTTATTAAATACCAGTTTTAACACACATGGTGAACCTATAGTTTGTCACCCCAAAGAAGCATTCGTACATTTGGGTAATGATATAGTAGATATATTAGTAATTAATAATAACATATACGTAAAAAATGATAAGTAAACTACAACTACAAAGCATAATTGATAAGTACTATTTAGGGTTAAATGAATCCGTAAAATGGGTTATTGAAGATAAAAAAATAAGTATTGATTTTATGACACCAACCAAAGATGTTATTGGTAAGGTGACTTGTGATAATTTCTCAATGGAGGATGGTAATTTAGCTATTTATGATACTAAAAAATTACAAAGTTTAGTATCTATATGTAATGGGGATCTTCTCCTTGAACTAGAGAAAAACCAGGCAATTTATACTAAACTCAAAATCTCAGATCTAAACTTTAACTTAACATACGCTTTATCAGATCCACTACTTATAAATAAAGTAGGTACGGTGAATGTCCAAGACTGGGTTGTGGAGTTAGATATGTCTTCAGAAGATATTACAAATTTAATAAAAGCAAAAAGCGCACTATCCCAAGTAGATAATATGTTAATTACAACTACAAAAAACTTAGATGATGAAAACGTAGTAGAATTTGTATTTGGGGATGAAGCTGGTCATAATAATAAAATAACATACCAAATAGCAGGTAAGGTCGATGAATTAAATTTACAAATACCTTATAATTCAGATGTGTTGAAAACTATACTCCAAGCAAATAAAGATATGGAGGGTGGTAAAATGCTTCTTAGTTCTATGGGTCTACTTAAGTTTGAATTTTCACATAATGGAACTTTTAGTGAATATTTTATGGTAAGACGTGCAGAAACAGATTTTTAATATATGTATATAGAAATAATATTGTAGTTTAGGACACGCTGTTATTTTTTAAATTAACCGGGAACTTAGGTCCCACAAAAAACAAATGATATGAGTACATTATTCAATGAGCGTACACCGTTCGATTTATTATTCCGAAACCTTTTTAAGGCAGACGGAGTTTTCCAACCTACAACGTTTGAAAACAAACAACCACACCCACTAGATATTTTTTATGACGATGCCGGGCTTCATTTTGAAGTTGCGTGTACTGGTCTAACTAAAAAGGATATTCAACTAGAAATTGATGGAGATCTTTTAAAAATTATCTACGACAAACCAGCTGAAGATGACGAAGATTATACAGGCTATATCTATAAAGGATTAGCTAAAAGATCTTTTAACTTAGGCTATAAAGTTGCAGCTAAATTCGAACTTGAGAAATTAGAAGCAGAAATGAAAGATGGTTTGCTACATCTATTTATTCCAATTGCGGAATCTAAAAAAGCAAAAACAATTAAAATTAAGTAATAGTTTCGTTAAAATAGCGTGTCCTAACGCAATATTTTTCGTATATTCACGTCAAATAAATAAATAAAGTTATATGTCAAACAACACAACAATTAAAGACCCACTCTTAGAACCCTATTTTATAGGGAAAGATGCACACTGTTATACGGTGTATGAAGCAGTTGCCCCTAAAAAAACAAGAGCAGGTGATGCTTTAAAAAAAGGGGAAGTAGGTAAAGTGTATGAAAAACCACAAGGCCACTATTCTTCTTTTGGAGCTGCTTTACAAAAAGTAGCTAAGGAAAAATTAAACAATAAAAAAACACACTACTCTAGCATCCGAGAGTATGTTGAAAGATGGGATGAATTATTAATAGAATTAAGAAAACTACAAAATTACAAAGGATTATGAAATTAGAAGCACTATTTAACGCCGTTATCGTAAAACCTCTAGAAGCAGAGGAAACAACCTACGGAGCAATTATTGTCCCTGATATGGGGAGTGAAAAAAACACAACAGGTGAAGTTATATCTGTTGGTCCCGGTCAAAGCACATTGATGGGAGAATTTATTCCTACTATTAGTAAAGTAGGAGATGTAGTAGTGTTACCTACTCAAGGATTTACAAAATTACCTTATGATGGGGATGATTATTTTGTAGGACCTGAAAATCAAATTTTAGCAAAAATAAATAAATAAAAATGCCAGTAGATATGAAAAAAACAGTAAAATTTGGACCAGAAGCCAGAGAAAAATTGATGGAAGGCATCAATACATTAGCAGATGCCGTTGTATGTACCTTAGGACCAAATGGGAGGAATGTGTTAATTGATTTAGCAGGAACCGACAGAACCGGTAAACCTATTCACACTAAAGATGGTGTAACCGTAGCTAAACATATTATGGTTGAGGACTTAACTCAGAATTTAGGAGTTCAAATGGTTAAAGAAGCAGCGTTACAAACAGCTGAAAAAGCTGGGGATGGTACAACCACTTCAACTTTATTAGCTAGAGAATTAGTTAAAGCTGGGTTAAAACACCTAAATAATGGGGAAAATGCAGTAGAGATTAAAAGAGGAATTGATGTAGCCGTTAAAGAAGTTGTAACTTACATTAGAGAAAACATTTCACAAGAAATTTCAAGTGAAGAACAACTAGAACAAATTGCTACTATATCAGCTAACAACGATGTTGAGGTTGGGAAGTTAATTTCAACTGCTATCGAGAAAGTAGGACGTGATGGTGTGGTTCATATTGAAGAATCAAAATCAGGTGAAACTTACCTTGAAACCGTGGAAGGTATGCAGTTTAATAGAGGATATAAATCTCATTTCTTTGTTACAGACAATAACACAATGTCTTGTACTTTAGAGGATCCGTATATTTTAATTGCAGATCATAAATTTACAACAGTTAAAGAATTACTTCCAATTTTAGAAAGTGTTTCCAATACTAACAAATCCTTGTTGATTATTGCTGAAGATATAGATGCAGAAGCATTAGCAACTCTAATTGTTAATAAAGCAAGAGGTATCTTAAAAGTAGCAGCTGTAAAAGCACCAGATTTTGGAGATAGACGAAAACTAATTCTTGAAGATATTGCAACTCTAACTGGAGGTACAGTATTTGATAAAGATAAAGGAATGAAGCTTGATAAGTTTTCTTATGATTGGTTTGGGGAAGCAAGAACAGTTACTATCACTAAAGAGGAAACAACAATAGTTGATGGTAAAGGTAATGAAGAATCGATTGATCAAAGAGTTGGTGAATTACAAACCCAAATTGACAAATCAGATACCCCATTCATTACAGAGCAGTTACAAAATCGACTTGCAAAGATGGTAGGTGGTGTTTCTATTATCCATGTAGGTGGGATGACTGAAGTTGAAATGAGGGAGAAAAAAGATAGGGTTGATGATGCTCTTCATGCTACAAAAGCAGCATTAGAAGGTGGTATAGTCCCAGGTGGGGGAGCTGCATTGTTATATGCTCGTGAAGCTATTATTAATGAGGGTATAGGCTCTCAAATAGTATATGAGGCCTGTGGTAAACCATTCGAACAAATATTATTAAACGCAGGTTATACGCCGACTGACGCTCAAATGATTGGTAAATATCAATTGGTAGATGCTAAAAAAGATGATTGGACAGGTTATAATCTTAAAACTGGAGAAGTTGTAAATATGAAAGAAGCTGGTATTTTAGATCCAACTAAAGTAACTAAAACAGCATTAGAAAACGCAGCTTCAGTAGCAGGAACAATTTTACTTACAGAATGTGTTGTAGTTGATCATCCTAAACAAGATGCTCCTACACCAGATGCAATGTATTAAATATGAGTCTAGAAAGAGTAGAACATAATGAACTAATAGCCCAACGTGTCCCTCCAGGGGACCGTTGGTCATTAGTTAATGATCCTAAAAAAGAAGTCCATAAAACTCTTACAGATGCTTTAGAAGCATTCCTTAAACAAACAGGATTTAAAGGAGCTTATAGATTAGATCCACTAGATAGTAAGCTTTATGCTATACAGGAGCATGAATATGAAGTTAAAAAAGAAGAACCTAAAATGTATTCACTTTATGGTGAATTCAAACAGGGGATATAGTTTGGAAATTAATAATATATTTCGTATATTTAAGTTATGATAAATAAAGAACATTCACTTTTAGTAGAAAAATACCGTCCTATTAGTTTAGAAAATTATGTAGGAAATGAACACATAAAAAAGAGTATTAAACAATATTTAGGACAAAATGATATTCAAAATCTAATATTTTATGGACCTGCCGGAACGGGAAAAACAACTCTTGCTAAACTTATTGTTAAAAACCTTGATTGTGAGCATCTTTATATTAATGCCTCGGATGAACGTGGTATTGAAACGATTAGAGATAAAGTTTCGGGGTTTGCATCATCAGCTAGTTTTAAACCACTTAAAGTGGTCATTTTGGATGAAGCTGATTTTCTTACTATCCAAGCGCAGGCTTCTCTCCGTAATGTCATTGAAACGTTTTCGCGTACTACTAGGTTTATCTTAACTTGTAACTATGTAGAACGCATTATTGATCCTCTACAATCTAGATGTCAAACCCTTAAAGTAGTACCTCCCTCAAAACAAGATATAGCATACCATCTTATGGATGTTTTTAAAAGTGAAGAGGTAGGATGTGGGGCAGATGATTTAAGAACTATTGTAAATCAATATTACCCTGATATCCGTAAAATGCTCAATACTATCCAACTGTCAATTCAAGATGGTGAGGTTGTAATTGATAAATCAGTACTTGTGTCATCCAATTATATGACTCAGGTTCTCAAACAACTATCTAATGCAAAACCCAATTGGAAAGAAATCAGACAAATTATCGCTAACGCAAATGTTAAAGACTTTGAAGAGTTATATCGTTACCTCTATGATAATTCTTCTAAATTTGCCCCTGGAAACGAGGGAATGGTCGCAGTCTATGTTAACGAGTATTCGTACCAATCTAATTTCCGTATTGATAAAGAAATAAACTGTCTTGCTCTTATAGCAAAGTTAATTGAATTAAAATGAACAAACCATATATAGAACAACGTCTCAAATATACTGAGGATAACTTATTAGATGAAGACGGAAATGCTGTTATGATGGATTGGGAGGATACAATAATGCAGGTCCAAGCGGAAACTGTTTGTCGTAATGGTGGTGATGTTCTTAATGTTGGGTTTGGCATGGGTATTATAGATACTTACATTCAGTCCCACAACCCAAGAACCCATTGGATTATAGAATGCCATCCAGATGTTCAAGATAAAATGATTAAGGATGGTTGGTTAAAGAAACCTCATGTTAGGTGTATTTTTTCAACTTGGCAAAAAGTTCTGAATGATTTACCTAAATTTGATGGGATATATTGGGATACATGGGAGGAAACACCTACGGATTTTATCCAATCCCTACCCCATTTGCTTAAACCTAACGGCATTTTTACGTTTTTTAACAACCCAAGAAATGAACATTCAGAAGAAAAAAGACTAATGCATCCTGACAATTTTGCTTTATTAGAACCTTTTATGGATATTAAGTATAATTATTTTGAGGTACCTAAAATAGCATCTAAGGAGGATCAAAGAAAGGATGGAATGTACTATTGGGATCCCAATGAAAATATATACTATAACCCTATATGCACTTTAAAACAAGAATATAAATAATAATTTAAAATAATAAAAATGGACGAACAACAAAAAATGAATCTTAATGTAGATTTAAAAAACACTCAAGTAGTAGAAACAAAGGAAGGAAATGTAGTATTTCAACAAGGCGTAATCCTACGTAAAGTTTCTAAATTCGTAGTAGGGGCTGAAGAAGACGCAGTAATGCCCATTCCTGTATTTTATGACCCAATATCAGGTAAAATCCTAAAAGATACAATTCCTGCTGAGATAAGAAAAGACTATGAAGACCATATGATAAATGGGTAGTCAAGAAATTTCAAATATTTTTGGATGGTTGGATGAGATAACTTTAAAAAAATCTCATCCAGATTCATTCTCTGAAACTGAATGGGATAAATGGAATTCCTACATGGTACATAGATATATGTCTATGAATTTAGGTTATATAGACATTGTTAATTATGTCCAGAAGGTTAGCCCTCAGAATAAAAAACAAATATACACCATTTATAAAGAAATGATTCCTAAAAGGAAACTTTGGTTAAAGTATATTAAAAATCAAAATAAAAATAACTACCAAGAATTAGAAGATCATATCTCAGAATATTATAAATGTTCAAAAAGTGAAGCAAATTCATATGTTGATATTCTTCAAGAATCCGGGGTAAAGGATATACTACATAAAATGGGAGTTGAAGAAAAAGAAATTAAAAAAATCATTAAAAAAGCAAAAATATGAATAAATTAGTAAATATGTTACGCACATCAGCACAAGCTGATAAAGCAAAAGCAATGCTATCTCTTGAATTATTAGGAAACAAAGCAGTAGGTATCGGAGACCATTCAACCGAAGATTTTTATAAAAACGCTGAAGAAGCCCTTTTAATGTTAGTTGATGCTGATGATAGGTTAGCTACTTTAGAAAAATACTTTGATGTAAAACAACCGATAAAGGGGTAGGAGAAGCCAAATATAGTTCGTATATTCACGGCATATAAAATAATAATAAATGGGAAACTCAGTAAATAAGTGGGACGAAATACTCGAACAACAAATGATAGACGAAAACAATAATTCAGACATTTCAGAAAAATTAACAATTAAAGTATTTGAAAAAGAATACCCAGAGCTATCTAAAGAATTCAAACAAATTCAAATAGAAATGTATGCAATGTTTGCAGCTAAACATATGGACTATGGATTGAATAACATTGCTTTAGGTGGAGATATTGTTAATAACAGCGATGATAAACAATTTTCACTAACTGGATTATGTATTAGATTAACTGATAAAATCTCCCGTTTAAAAAATCTCCTGATTAATGGTAGATCGTTTGTTGTTGGTGAGGGTATGGAAGATACATTTATTGATATTGCCAATTATGGAATAATAGGTCTTTTGGTTGGCCGAAATAAGTGGAAAAAGTAGTTTGGGAAAAAAGAAAAAAATACCACAAATTGTAAGGGATATACAAAACAACCCTCCAGAACCCGTCAACTTTGCGTTTGAGAAAAATATTTCATACTCACAGTTATCTATGTATACTCAATGTCCTAAAAAATGGGCATTAAATTATAGAGATGGTCATAAGGTTAGGGAACAAAGCATTCATATGACCTTTGGTACAGCTGTGCATGAGACTCTTCAAATGTATTTAGATGTAATGTATAATGAATCTGCAGCAGCAGCTGATAGGATTGATTTAGAAGAGGATTTTGAAACTCGTTTAAGAGAATGTTATGCTAAGGCATACAAATCTAACAAAGATATTCATTTTAGCTCCCCAAAACAAATAAGGGAATTTTATGATGATGGTATTGAAATAATATCTTATGTAAAGAAAAATAGAAGTAAATATTTTTCAAAACGTGGTTGGTCATTAGTTGGTTGTGAGGTACCAATAGTATTAGCGCCTAATCCGCGATTACCTCGCGTTAAATACATGGGCTTTCTTGATGTCGTGTTATACCATGAAGACACAAATAAATTCGTTATAATCGATATCAAAACTTCAACTAGTGGGTGGAATGCCAATGCTAAAAAAGATAAATCTAAACAACATCAGTTAGTATTGTATAAAAAGTTTTTTGCAGAACAATACAACATTCCTGTAGAAGATATTGAAATTGAATTTTTTATTGTAAAACGTAAATTATGGGAGTCTGATGATTTTGTAATTAAAAGAGTACAACAATTTAGACCACCATCAGGAAAAACTTCAGTTAATAGAGCAACAACTTCACTTAAAACCTTCTTAGATAATTGTTTTACTAAAGATGGTTTCAATGATAAGGAAATGCCGGCTACAATTAATAATAACTGTAAGTGGTGTCCTTTCCACAAAACTCACCTATGTTCTGCGACATACTGATATTTCTATATATGTATATGAAATAATAAATAAATAAAATAACTATGAGTGCAAGTAAAGAAATGACATTAACAAGTGTAAAAGTAAAGAGTGATCTATTTGAAGAATTTAAGATAGAATGTGTAAAAAGAAAATTTAGTTTTCAAAAATTATCTGACAGAGCTATTTTTCTTTATTTAACAGATGAGGATTTTAGAAAAAAAATAAACAGTCAAACAAATTTAGATTTAAATAAATAAACAAAAATGAAAGAAGGTTATATTAAACAAAGTGATAGAAAAAAAATTCTATTACTAACAGATGACATTCGTGTTCATTCTGGGGTTGCACAGATTGGTAGAGAGCTAATTATAAACACTGCGGGACATTATAATTGGGTCCAACTAGCTGGAAGTATCAAACACCCTGAAAAGGGCAAAAGGGTAGATCTATCAGAGAGTATTAATAAAGAGCAAGGAATTGATGATGCTTCTGTAGTTTTACTTCCAGTAGATGGGTATGGGGATGAAAGTATTTTAAGGGAAGTAATCAAAAACGAAAAACCAGATGCTATTCTCCTCATTACAGACCCAAGGTATTTTATGTGGTTATTCCAAATGGAGGAAGAAATTAGAAGTAAAATCCCAATAGCTTACCTTAATATTTGGGATGATATGCCGGCTCCTCAATACAATGAAGATTTTTATGATTCTTGTGATGCTTTGTTCGGTATTTCTAAACAAACCGTAGCTATAAATGAAATAGTATTAGGTAAAAAAGCAGATGGTAAAGTAATTAAATATGTGCCTCATGGTTTAGATGATGGTAAATTCTTTAAGATGTCAGAAATTACTGAAGAATATACAAAATTTAAAAATCAACTAACATATAATAAGGATAAGGATTTCATTCTATTATTTAATTCTAGAAACATTCGTAGAAAATCAATACCCGATGCTTTAGTATCTTGGAAATTATTTACGGATAAATTAACTGAGGAGGAAAAAGATAAATGTTTATTTATACTCCATACAGAACCCACAAGTGACCATGGTACAGACTTACCAGCAGTTATAGAATACTTGTTTGGAGAGGACGAAAAATCGATTGTAATTTCAAACGAAAAACTCCCACACACTCACATGAATTACCTATACAACATGGCTGATGGGGTTATATTACTATCAGCAGCTGAAGGTTGGGGGTTATCATTAACTGAATCACTGCTTACAGGAACTCCATTTATTGCTAACGTAACTGGGGGAATGCAGGACCAGATGAGGTTTGTTGATGATAATGGTAAATGGTATGTAAATTCTAAAGAAGTTCCATCTAACCATAATGGTACTTATAAAGAACATGGAGAATGGGCATTACCTGTATTTCCAAAAGCAAAATCATTAGTAGGATCCCCAGTAACTCCTTATATTTGGGATGATAGATGCACAGCTGAAGATGCTGCAGACCGTATTTTAGAATTATACAAAATGCCTAGTTCTGAAAGAGAATTAAGGGGTAATTCAGGTAAAGAGTGGGCTATAAGTGATGAGGCTGGATTTACAGCAAAAAAGATGGGAATTACATTTACAGAAGGAATGGAAGAGTTATTTACAACTTGGACACCTAGGAAAAAATTCGTATTCTTAAAAGATACAGATTTCGAAACAAGAGTTTTAAAACATAAATTAAATTATTAATGAAGAATACATTTTATATAAGTTGCCCAATTGACACTTACTCAGGGTATGGAGCAAGAAGTAGAGACTTCGTCAAATCTCTCATCAAATCCGAAAGGTATGATGTTAGAATTTTATCCCAAAGGTGGGGAAATACTAGGAGAGGTTTTATTGATGATTTTGAAGAATGGGGGTTTTTGAAAAACCATATTGTAGAGAATATCCAAGAAAAACCAGATATTTGGTGTCAAGTTACAGTACCTAATGAATTTCAAGCCGTTGGTAAGTATAACATAGGGTTAACTGCTGGAATTGAAACTACACAATGTGCTCCTCAATGGGTTGAAGGGTGTAATAGAATGAATTTAATATTAACATCATCTAAACATTCTAAAGGTGTATTAGAACAAACCGGGTTTGAAGTTCAACATAAACAAACTAATGAAAAACATATATTAAAGTTAACAACACCCGTAGAAGTGTTAATTGAAGGAGCTAATTTAGATGTTTATAAATCTCTAAAAGAACCTATGACTAACGATGATTTATTTAAATCAATAAATTCAATTCCTGAAAATTTTGCTTATTTGTTTGTAGGACATTGGCTACAGGGAGATATGGGGGAAGATAGAAAAAATGTTGGTTTACTGGTGAAAGCATTTTATGAAGTGTTTAAAAATAAATCAAATGCTCCAGCTTTAATTCTCAAATCCAGTTGTGGGAAGAGTTCACACATGGATAGGCGAGAGGTGATGAGGAGGATTCATTCAATCCGGAAGTCTGTAAGTGCTAAGATAATACCTAACATTTATTTAATTCATGGTGATATATCAGATGTTGAAATGAATGAAATTTACAACCATCCAAAGGTAAAATCAATGGTTTCTGCCACAAAGGGTGAAGGTTTTGGACGTCCTTTATTAGAATTTGCATTAACTGGAAAACCAGTAATAGCTTCTGGGTGGTCAGGACACACAGATTTCCTAGATAATAAAAATAACCTTTTATTAGGTGGGGATTTAACACCAATACACACTTCAGCACAGCAGAAAGATATGCTAATTGAAGGTTCTAAATGGTTTTCAGTTGATCATGGTCAATTAGGAAATGCATTAGTTAGTGTTAAAAAAGATTATAAAAAATGGCACAGTAAAGGGAAAATTCATAGTAAAAAATTAAAGTCAAAATTTAGCTTTGAAAGTATGTCAACCCAACTTCTTAATATTTTAGATGAAAGAGTGAATCTTCCAAAAAACATAGAATTAAACCTACCAAAGAAAAAACAACCTAAATTAAACTTACCAGAACTTAAAATAGTAAAATAAATGGATAATCTAATAAAATGCGATAGATGTGGCTCAGATGCATGTTACATGCAAGAAGTTAATGGGGAAGTTAAAAACTACCAATGTTACGGGTGTGGGTTTATCTCAAACTCATTAATGAAAAAGGATTCTCAATTTTTAGAAGAACAGATGGAATTACTTCCAAATCTCTATAAAGAATTAATGGGTGAGGATGAAAGTGGAAAAGTATGGATGCCTTCAACTGTCAACATGCCCACTAAAGGTATGGTATTTGCCAATGGTAAAAATGCACATAGTTGGAAATGGGGGGCTGTATTAGCAGTTCCTGTAAAGGAGGAGGAAAAAGAAAAATACCCAATCCCAAATAAAGAAGGTGAATTTTATGANTGGAGAATGGATATGGGAACTATGAAGGAATTTGATGAAAAAGATTATATAGAAGCTTTAGATTATATAGGAATTTTTAAATCTGAAGATAATTAAAGGATGAAAATACTAGTAACAGGGGGAGCTGGGTTTATAGGAAGTAATTTAGTAAAAAGGTTATTAAATGAAGGACATGAAGTTCACTCCCTAGATAATTATTCTACAGGTACTATTAAGGTTGATGGTTGTAAATATTGGCATGGTGATATTTCAACTATAGGTGATATTGATAAAAATTACGATTTAATTTTCCATTTAGCTGCTCAATCTAGAGTACAACCATCATTTAAAAACCCAACAGAAACTTTTAGAATAAATGTAAAAGGAACAGAATCTGTTTGTAGTTTTGCTCATCANATAGGAGCAAAAGTTGTATATGCTGGTTCATCTTCGAAACACCATAACCCAGCTACTTCACCCTATGCTATGTATAAGTATTTAGGTGAAGGGGTATGTAATTTATATAAAGAATCTTTTGGGTTAAATGTTGAGATTTGTAGATTTTACAATGTATATGGTCCAGGAGAAACATTAGATGAAATAAATGGTAATGTAATCGGTATTTGGAGATCTATAATTAATAGGCAAGGAGAATTGCAAATTGTTGGTAATGGAGAGCAAAGAAGAGATTTCACTCACGTAGACGATATAGTAGATGGTTTGTGGAGAATTGGTATGGCTAATTTTAAGTCAGGTGAATGTGATTTTGAAACATCATCATCGATAGAAGCTTGGGAGTTAGGAACAGGTATTAATTATTCTATTAATGAGCTAGCTAAAATGTTTCAAGATAAATTTGATGTTGATATAACTTACATTGAAGATCAACCTGGGAATTATAAAAAAACCTTATGCAATGACACAACAACTCAGGACATTTTAGGTTGGAAACCCCAAGACAGGTTATTATATTATATCAATAATTTATAACCAAATGAAAATAAGTTACGCAATAACCGTATGTGATGAATTCGTTGAAATTCAAAAACTATTATCCTTTTTACTGATAAATAAAAGAATTGGTGATGAGGTTGTAGTATTAGTTGATTTAACTAAAAATAGCCCTACATCTGAATTATTAGGATATCTTCATAAATTAAGTTCTAATGATTATATAACATTAGCTGAGCAACCTTTCAATAATCATTTTGCTAATTGGAAGAACATGCTATCTAATTCTTGTACCGGAGACTACATATTTCAAATAGATGCAGATGAGATACCAAATAAATACTTAATTGATAACCTCCCAGAAGTATTAGAATCAAATCCTGAGGTTGATGTGTTGAGAGTCCCTAGAGTAAATACAGTTGAGGGGTTAACAGAAGAACATATTAAAAAGTGGGGTTGGAATGTAAATGAAAANGGTTGGGTTAACTGGGCTGATTGGCAGATGAGNATATACAGAAGACACCCAGATATTAAATGGGTTAATAAAGTACATGAAGTAATAGAAGGATATAAAGTTCATGGTATGNTACCAGCAGAAGAAGAATGGGCTTTGTATCATCCTAAAGACATAGCTCGTCAAGAGAAACAAAACACATATTACGAAACATTATGAAAATAGGAATATTAGGTCAAGGATTTGTTGGTAACGCTGTTTATCAAAAATTAAAAAAAGGATTTAATGTCAAAACATATGACATAAAGGGTATAATTCACTGTAATAGTAATAAACCCGAAACATTGGATAATGAAATTGTATTTATCTGTTTACCAACTCCAATGGAAACAAATGGTAATTGTCATATAGACATAGTTGAAAATGCTATTAAAGATGTAGTTGAATTTGGAACAGCTACAACCATAGTAATTAAATCAACAGTTCCCCCTGGAACTTGTTTAAAATGGAGTAAACAATTTAATATTGATATTGTGTTTAGTCCTGAATTCTTAACTGAAGTAAATGCAGTGAAAGACTTTGAAAATCAAACACGAATTATTTTAGGAGGTCCATTAACATCAACTACTAAATTAAAAACAGTATTTTCAAAAGTATTCCCAAATGCATCTATAATTAAAACGGATTCAACAAATGCCGAAATGGTTAAATATGTTACTAATACTTTTCTAGCAACTAAAGTATCATTCGCAAATGAAATGTATCAAATATGTGGAAAATTAGGTATAGATTATGATAAGGTAATTGAATATGTTTGTTATGATAATAGATTAGGTAAATCACATTGGAATGTACCAGGTCCAGATGGAGATTTTGGATTCGGGGGACATTGTTTTCCAAAAGATTTACAAGCATTGATGTCATTGGCACATGATTTAAATGTATCCCCTAGAATACTAACAGCTGTTGATTGTAAAAATAATGATGTTAGAAAAAATAAAGACTGGAAAGAAATGAAAGGAAGAGCAATTATATAATTTAAAAATATGGCAAAACAAAAAACAGTATTAATTACAGGTGTAGCAGGTTTACTTGGAAGTAGATTAGCAGATTGGATTATTGAAAACAAACCAGAATATAAAGTTGTTGGTATTGATGATTTAAGTGGGGGTTATGAAGAAAACATTAACCCAAAAGTAGATTTTTGGCAGATGAATCTTACAGAACATCCCATTGAAAATTGTTTTGAAGTAAATGATTTTGATTATGTTTTCCATTTTGCGGCCTATGCTGCTGAAGGGTTATCTCCTTTTATACGGTGTTATAACTATGATAATAATTTAAAATCAACGGCGCGTATAGTTAATGAGTGCATTAAAAACAACGTTAAAAGACTGGTATTTACGTCGACATTAGCCGTATATGGTCATGGAGATGGAGGAATATTTGATGAAGACCAACAACAATCACCTATTGACCCTTATGGGGTTGCTAAATACGCTTGTGAGATGGACATTCAGATAGCTAATGAACAACATGGTTTAGACTATTGTATTATTCGACCCCACAATGTTTATGGTATAAAACAAAATATATGGGATAAGTATAGAAATGTACTTGGGATATGGATGTACCAACATTTAAATGGAGAACCTATGACCATATTTGGGGATGGTGAACAAACAAGAGCATTTAGTTTTATAGATGATTCAATTGAACCTCTATGGAATGCTGCTGTAAGACCAAAAGCAAGTAAACAAATTATTAATTTAGGGGGTATTGAAGAAATTTCAATTAATGATGCTAATAAATTATTATGTAAAGTGATTGGTGATGATATTGAGGTTAAACATTTAGAGGGTAGACATGAAGTAAAACATTCGATTCCTACGTTTCAAAAATCAGTTGATATATTAGATTTTAAATATAAAACAACAATGTATAGTGGTTTACAACAAATGTGGGAGTGGGCTAAAACACAACCTATGAGGGAAAGATTTATATGGCCTACCTATGAAGTTGAAAAAGGAATTTATAGTTTTTGGAAAAATAAATAATTATGGTACACGATTTAGAAGAAAAAGTTAATCAGTTACATAACACCCCATCAGATATTAATGAGCACTTCCCAGCTATTATTGAATTAGCAAAGGAATGTGATCATATTACAGAAATGGGTGTTCGAACTGTAGTTTCAACTTGGGCTTGGTTAGCTGGTGCTCCTAAAAAGGGATTATTCTCTTATGACATATATAACCCTAAATATTGGGTTAAAGATAGTGATCCTATTAAAGATGTAGAAGATACAGCAGATGCCTATGGTCTTAATTTTAAATTTACTGAAGCAGATGTGTGTAGTATTGAAATCGAAGAAACTGATTTGTTATTTATTGATACTTGGCATTGTTATGATCAATTAAAAGAAGAATTAAGATTACATTCGGATAAAGCAAAAAAATACATCTGTTTCCATGATACAACAACTTACGCTCATAGAAGTGAACCAACTACATCAGATCACAAGTGGATGGGTAATTTAACCCCTAATAAAGGTTTATGGGATGCTGTAACAGAGTTCTTAGACAGTAATGACAAGTGGGAACTTTTAAAAAGATATGAAAACAATAATGGTTTTACTATACTAAAAAGAAAATAAATGGAAAATCAAAATAACAACGGGAATAACCAAATTAACAATACTAGGGAATCCTTTAATGAAAAGGTAAGTAAACTAAGTATCTTAGGAAAGACTAAAAAAGTACAGTGGGAGGATAAAAGAAGATTTAGAAGTATATAATGAGAATAATATATAGAATATCAGATACAGGTTATAATAAAGTTAAACCTGATTATATAAATAATGAAACTTGTTTAGCTAATGCTACTAAAGAATTTGATGATACAATATGGAGTGTTATAGCAGATAATATATCTGAAGACACTAATAATATGATTCAAAAGTATGTAACACGTAATTGTATTTTATATACTGAAAAAGGTAATGGAGCAGCAACATTTAATTTAGCATTAGATGAAGCTTTAAAATATGATGATGATGAAATTATTTACTTTGTAGAAAATGATTATCTTCATAAACCTGGATCTCAAAAAATAATTCAAGAAGCATTTAAATTAGGAGCATCATTTGTTTCATTATATGATCACCCAGATAAATACATAGGGCCAGATAAAGGAGGTAATCCATACTGTGAGGGTGGTGCTGAAGATACTAGAGTATATTTAACAGATAGTTGTCATTGGAAAATAACAAATAGTACAACCATGACATTCGCAGCTAAAGTTTCAACATTAAAACGTACGGAAGAGATTTTACGTAAACATACTGATACAACCCACCCTAATGATTTTAGTATGTTTTTAGAATTAAGAGAAAAAAATGAATTATTAGTGACATCAATCCCAGGCTATTCAACTCATGGGGAAACAGCTTGGTTATCACCTTTAAATAATTGGAAGAAAACATCAATTTGGAATAAAATATGATTAGTATAATAATCCCTACTTATAGAAACCCTGAATATTTAGACATATGTTTAAAATCATGCACAGAACAACAACATAATAAAAATGAAATTATAGTTGCTGTTGATGGTTTTATTGAGGAAAGTCAACACATTTTAGATAAATATGAAAGTTCTATTAAAGTTTTAGATTTAGGGGAAAATCAAGGTATGCAAACAGCACTTAACCTTGCTGTAATGAACGCTACTAATGAAAAAATATTTGTAGTAAATGATGATAATGTTTTTTGTAAACATTTTGATTTAGAAATAGAACAAGAATTTGGAGAAGAAATTGTATTAACAGTAAACCAAATTGAACCTACAGGCCCAGGAATATTTAACTTCCCAGTAAAGGATTTTGGACGTAATCCTAAAGAATTTAAATATGATGAGTTTATTAAGTATGAGAAATCAATTAGAAAAGATAAATTAACATTTGGNGGTGGTGTATTTCCATTTGCAATGTATAAAAAATATTATATGGCTGTAGGCGGGTTTGATACAATGTATGAGTCTCCGTTTATATGTGATTGGGATTTCTTTTTAAAGTTAGAATTAATAGGTTTAAATTTTGTAAGAACTTTAAATGCTCACCTTTACCACTTTGGCAGCACAGCAACTAAAAATGGAAATGAAGGAGATAAGTTTAAAGCAACGGAAGGACCAGCAGCTCAGGTTTTTATGTATAAATGGGGAATGCATCCCCAACTATTTGAAAATAATTCACATAGCCCTAAAGGGGATATGATTAAAGGGATTAGATTTTAAATATTTATAACTAACACAAAAACACTCTCAAAATGGAAGAAAACAAAGATATTAAAGATAGTCAAGATAGTGTAGGAGAGGCAACATATATAGAGATAGTATGGGATTACCCCCAAGACTTAATCGATTTGGGGAATAGTCCAGAATTTTCAAATTTCATATTATTAAAGTCATATGAAGCTATATCCTCAGCTATAGAAAATAATTTGGATAAGGTTGAATTGTTCAATATATTCAATATGTCCATAATTATAGAGTTAGACAAATCACAATTCTCGATAGTCTTAGATAATGTAATAGAATATTTTATAGGAATCGAAGATTATGAAGAATGTAAAAAAATTAAAAATTTAATAGATAGATTATGAGCAAATGGATATATTACTCAATACACAGTAAAAACAAAGAACACGTAGGAACTGTAAATGCCTCATCAGAGGAAGAAGCATATAATATAGCCAGTAGAGTAAAACAACTCTCAATGGAAAAATTCAAAAAACTATTTAAAGTAGAACCGTTTACATATGGAAAATAATATAGAAGGTGAGGATGGGGTAGAAGATTTATTTAAATCTATTTTAGGAGTTAATGTCAAAATTAAAGATAATATAGATAATACTGAAAAGTTAGTATTTACTAACAATATCCAAAAATTAGAAGATTCACACATATTAGAGGAAAATCTATTTGGTGATTATGGTATATCAATCACCCAAATAACAGATCCTTTGTGGCAAATAATTGAAAATGACTTTTCATATTTGTATGGAGATAAAGCTAGAGAAACCATTATATGGTATATTCATGACAGAAAAAATGCTGAAGGTGAAGTAATAGCATTAGAACAAGAAAATGGAGAATTAATTAAATTAGAAACCCCAACAGATTTATGGGAGTATATTAAAAATAAATCAAAGTAAACTCTTTATATGTTTTAGAAGATGTTTATAGTTATGCAGCGGGTATAACCTAAATACTAAAAGATATGAAATTAAAACAAATAGCGTGCATTGTGTGTAAAAACCCAATGCCAGAACTTAGATTAACTAAGTATGGGTACAAGAGTTGTGTGGAATGTTCAACTGTAGGAGCTTACCAAGCTGTAAGTACTATAAATGGAGAAGGTGACCACACATGGAATGATATTCAAATTATGAGTAAAGAACAGTATGATCTTTACCAAGATGAGGTCAACACAAAACCACGAATAAGTTTTGGGATAGAAAACACAAACACATAAAAATGCCAAAAGCAAAACCACTAGGGAAAGAATTAATATTAGCTGCTATGGCTAAGACTAAGTCAAACATGGCTGCTGCTCGTTATTTAAACTGCTCATACCAACATTATAAAAAATGGGCTAAGTTATATGACAGTGAAACTCATGATAGTCTATTCGATGAACATAAAAACCAATGTGGTAAGGGTATCCCTAAATTTTTAAGAGTTGGGGGGAAAGAACCAGCATTGATGGATTTGATTGAAGGCAGAGCTAACGCATCATCCTTCTCCCCTGAAAAAATTAAATATAGGCTTATTACAGAGGGGTATTTGGAGGAAAAATGCAAGCAATGTGGTTTTGATGAAAGGAGAGTATTAGACTATAAAATTCCCCTTTTATTACATTTCAAGGACAATAATAAAAAGAATTACCACTTAGATAATCTAGAAATGCTTTGTTATAACCATTTCTTTTTGACTGTGGGTGATATTTTCACAAGCAAGCAAATTGAAGGGATAGAAGACCATAAACCCGTAAATCAAGGGAAAGTAGAATGGGAAGTTGATGATTATCATATGCAACGGTTGAAAGAATTGGGGTTAGGTGATGATGAAGGTAGTGAGGAATATAATATAATATCTAGGATATGAAAAAAACCCGAAATATTAAAAAAAGTAAACATGATCGAATTGTAAAAGATTATGATTCTCAAAAGGTAAAACATTTAGAAAAGTTAGCTTCTAGAATGTTAAAAGATGATGAAAGAAACCAGAAATTAAAAGATAAAAAAATTAATCCTGGTTTTTTAGATTTATTTTAACCTTAATGTGGGGTACCCATATTCTCTTCGTATATTGAGGCATACGAAAAATATAAATATGAAAAATTTATTACTATTGTTACTTATTCCCACAACAATCACCAGTGGGTCTGGTCCTAATTTAAATGTTAAAGTTAAAGAATTAAGACCTATTATTAAAGAGGTTACGGTTATAAAACCACAACCCATATTAACACCACAACCCATAGATGAGTTGGTTAATGCATTAATATACGTTGAATCACGCGGTATAGACAGCGCAATTGGTGATGTTAATTTAGGGAAACCATCAGTAGGTGTATTACAAATCAGACCTATTATGGTTAGAGAAGTTAATAGAATCCTAAAGAAACAAAAATCAAAAATCAAATATAAATTAAAGGACAGGTTTAGTAGAGAAAAGTCTATTGAAATGTTTATGGTTTGGAAAAACTATCACCACCCTGAAGGAGGTTTTGAAACTATTGCCAGAAATTGGAATGGTGGTCCTAGGGGTTTTAAAAATAAAAGAACAGAAAAATATTGGGTAAAAGTTCAAAAACAACTAAATTTACAAGAAATTGAGCAATAAAATAGAAAACATATTTGACTCAATCGGTGATGAGTTATTAATTGAACTCGCCTTGAACTACCCAAAAACGTTATTTAAAATATGTAGTATGGCGAGTTTAGAGTTACAACTTGAAAAAGAAGGATATGATCAAAATATTAGTAATTGGGGAGAGGTGTGTTGATAAATTTGTTTATTGCAAAACTAACAGAATATCACCAGAAGCACCAGTACCTGTAATAAATCCAATAACAACAACTACCAATGAGGGGATGGCCGGTAATACACTGGCTAATGTTAAATCACTCTTCCCTAATAGTTTTGTAAGAGGAATCCATCAAAAAGAAGAAATATTAAAAACAAGATTTGTAGAAGATAAATCAAATCATATGTTCATCCGTTTAGATGAAGGTGATAATTTTCACGACACTTTTGATTGGGATGAAAATGCATATGCTAGTATAAAAGAATCAGACATAGTAATAGTTAGTGATTATAATAAAGGATTCTTAAGTGATAGTGATTTGAAAGCCATATCCTATAGATCAAAACTATCAATTTTAGATAGTAAGAGAAAACTTACAGATGATATTATTAAGAATTTTGATTTTGTTAAATTAAATGAAGAAGAATGGGAAAATAATTATGAATTAGATAGTAAAAATATTATTGTAACTTTAGGTGCTAGAGGTTCAAGGTATATGGGAGATACATTCCCATCTGATAACCCACAAGAAACCATTGATGTTAGCGGTGCTGGAGATACATTCACAGCTGCCTTTATAATAAAATACTTCCAGCTAAAACAAGTAGATAAAGCTATTATATTTGCAAACCAAAAATCCTCTGAAGTTGTTAGTAAACGTGGGGTAGTAGTACCTTCTTAATATATTTATAAATAAAAACTAAATAAAATGGCAGTAGAATATTTCGTAGTAATAAAAAATTTAAGTAATTCTGAGTATATAACCACAACGGGTTCTTCACTAAATATCACCACGGCACAGACCTTTACAACCCCGGCAGAGGCAGATATTAAAATCGCAACACTTCCTGTAGGTTCTTATGAATCTGTATGGGTATCAAATGTAGTTTCTTAAAATACCTGTGAAAAAATTAGGAATCCCCATAAATTGTTCGTATATTTAGGTATAAATAAAGGTTATGCCAATAGTAGAATTTTCACATTACAACAAACACGGGAATATTAGAACCCGTAGATTTTATCAAGAAAAAAGTAATTTAAGTATAAACCCAAAAGGATTTGGTCCTTACATAGGGTTTAAATTATTTAAATATGAATACAATGAACCCCTTCTACCCCCAAGTCTAGTAGTAGCTGGGGGGCAAAAGTATATTGTTCCTACTTGGCAAAAAGTCCTCCCCGAAACCACATTAGAAGATATTAATTGGATTAAACCTAAACCTAAAAAAGTTGATAAGGTTGACCCTGTAGTACAGATTAATAAAAGTAGTAGCAGCAATAAATCATACACTACTAAATACTTCCCAAACTCAGGTAAATTCCATTGTGATTGTCCTGGTACTTGGAGAACAGGTGGTAATTGTAAACATGTTAAGGAATTAAGAATTAAAATAGAAAAAAATGTGTAAAGTAACATGGTGTAGTAACGAGACGGAATATTACAATAAATCTCAAAAATATGTTTATTGTCCAATACATATACAGTATAAAAAATATGCTAAAAACGCCCCATCTAGACCTCACTTGATGTATAAAGTAGAAAAAGTTGTTAGCAATACTTTAAAATGTGAAGGTTGTGGTTATGATGCTGAGGAATTTCACCCAGATAGACCTTTAAATCAATTAGCGGGGTTATATGATATTGATCATATTAATTCTAACACTAAACATACATTAGAAGGTGAACAACCAACTAATTATCAAATATTATGTAAACAATGTCATATATTAAAATCATATGATGAAGGAGATTTTATATCAAAAAATAATAGAAATAAGTAGTTATGATAGAATCTAGAGGTAGACCAAAAGAGTCACAAGCAGTAAGAAAAGAAAAATGGGTTCAAGTATGCCATGAATTCCCTTCAAAACCCGAATTAGGTTATACATCAACTTGGTATTTTGATGATAGTAAAAATAAAAATGGAGCATGGAAAGTAGAAGTTACTGAAAAAAAAGGTTTTAAACCCCCTAAGGTTAAAATTGAAAAGGGAAAGGCATATAATAAAATGCCAGTTGTAATGGTATTTAAGTCATCTAACCGTTCAAACGCTAAGGTGAAAATGAAAGTCTGGAATAATGAAAATATAGATTACATTATATCATCACCCAAACTACCCGGAGTACCTTCTACAGCAATCACGTTGGAGTTAGGTGTAGGTAAAGGAATGATTGAAAAATGGCGATCTAAATATAATTTATAATATTTATCAACGAATTAAAAATATAAAAAAATGGCAACAAGAGCACTTATAGGTTATATAGATGAAGATAGAAACTTCACATGCACATACAACCACTATGATGGTTACCCTGAGCATTTAGGTAAAGCATTACTAAATCATTATAATACTGATGAACAAGCTGAAAAAATATCCAATGAAGGATACATTTCATTTGTTAACCTTGAAGATGGAAGTTTAGACCAAAAACATGATGAACCAGCTGATACTATTGTTCTTGATGATGATGTAGTAGAGGCAGGATTAGAAATCGGTGGGAAAGTAGATGAGTATGGTGGTGATTATGGTTATGTATGGTTTGGTGATGAGT
>JGI858J16261_1000008_pt1 | contig 23708 bp, 49 predicted proteins | sample TiedelARG03_113m_FD_16261 | JGI IMG/M metagenome (IMG submission 16261) | reverse complement strand
CAGTACCATGTTTTTTTGCATTAAGAACTTTTGTGTGAGTTGTATATCCTAATTCTTTTAGTTTTGAAAATCATCTTTCAGCGTCTGGTTTAAACTTTTTAGATACTAAATTTTTAACATTCTCCATAACCAATATTTTAGGTCTATATATAAATAATTGTTCTTCTAATATTCTTTCTACTTGATAAAGTAATCCACTTCTTGAAGTTTCTGTTATTCCTTTCATATTACCAGCTATTGATAAATCTTGACATGGGAAAGAATAAGTTAATAAGTCTAATCCTTTAACTTGTTCTCCTTTAACGTCATTAATTGATCCTAAATTGTTTGAAACTCTAAGTGCTGAAAATAACTCAGCAAGTTTTAAGTTTTTAAATCTTTTATATTGAGCAAAATCACAAGGTACATAATCTCCATCTACTTTTTTAGTTTCAGTAGATAGTGTAAAGTTTTTAAGGATTCAATTAATTAATTCCTCTTTCTTTTCTTTGTGATTATCTAAAGAATTAAGAACTATATCTCTTTGTCTTTTAAACTCTTCACTATGATGCAATGCTGCATAGGCAATAATAGGAGTAATTGCTCACTCACTAATATATGATTCTGATTTGTTAATTTTTATTCCGATGTTATCTAGTGCTACCTTCTGTGAACCGTATCCAGAGAAAGTTTCTAATATTTTTATTTCTTTATTCATTCGTGTCCCTTGTTATATAAGCAAATGTTGTTCCACCCATTTTAGAATAATGTCCTCAATTAACTCTTCTTAAATCGTTAACTTTTATAAATCTATCAACAGTCAACCCTATCATATCACTTATATCTCACATTTTATTATTAGTATATGCTTTTGCTGAAGCTTTTTCATCACCTATTTTATAAGATAACTCAACTATTACATCTTCAAAAGTTATATCTGATATACTTTTTGCTATTTCAGAGGCATGTAATATTCCAGTAAAGTCTACTTTTGATACATCTTTACCATTATCTCCTCCTCCTCCATGAGGAACTCCTGCTCCAAATCCAGTAGCTAACAACTTTCTGTTAGTTTGACCAGTATCTGCCATAGGTCCATAAGTAAGTCATTCTCCTTTTGGGTTAATTATCATTCCAGCATAACGAGTTTTATTAATTGATTCTCTCATATCTTCTAATTGTTTGGTGTTTAATCCTGATACAGAAATAGATAAATGACCGAAATGATAAGCTTGTCTATGTGTATCATCTATTAGTTTTCAATCATTTGAAAAACCATATTTTTCTTGTAAACTATCAATAAGTTTATATAATCCTTTTATTTGACTAAATCTATATTCTGATCAAAATCCATATATAACTCCTTGGTCTCCAGCTACTATTCCTTTACTTTGTATATCACTAAGTTCACTAGATTGTTCTACTAATCCATTTATTATTTCTGGATTTCATTTTTTTCAATAATCTTCTCCATATATTTCAATCGCTAGTCTTTTAACAACTTCTTTAAAATTTGGTTCATAGGTAGAGGTTACTTCACCTCCAATAAAAATATGTTTAGATGTTACAGTTAATTCTAAAGCAACTTTTGCTCACTCATCATTTCACATATACTCTGTATTTAAAGTTTGCGCAAGATAATCAGTTCATCTATCTGGATGACCTATTCCTACTAATTCTATTTTTGTGTTTTTTATTAATCTATTCATCTCTTAAATCCGTTTCTTCTGGAATTAAATTTAACTTTTCTTTTAATTCGTTTATTTCTTGTCTTTGTCATGTTAATTTGTATTCAAATAATTTAGTTTGTTCTTTTGCTCAATCTAATTCTTCTTCATATTCTTGTAAGTTATTTTCTGCTTCATCAATTAAATCTTGTATTTCTTCTCTTGTTATTCTATTCATTATTTTTTACCATTTCTTTTATTTATCTTTTTTTCTAATACAAATGCTTCTTGGAATTCACCAAAAAATGATGCTATTGATTTTAATATAATTTGGTTTAATTTATCTTTGTCTTTAGTTATATTTCCTGAAAGTATTTTCTTAGCTTCTTTATTCATTATATTTTCAATTTTAATGTATTTCTTTAATAATCTATCAAATGTTTTTTTGTTAATTTCGTTGTTTGTTGTTTTTTTCATATTTTATCCTTCCATAGCCTTTGCTTCTTGCTCTGCTATTTTTCTTAATTCATTAATATCAATGTCTTCTAATTTGTTTACATTGAACCTATTAATTATATCATCTTTATCACAATAGTTCTCTATAAATTCAATTATTTCTTTTTTATTATAATTACTCATAATTTCCTTCTCCAAATAGTTCGTTTAGTTCTATTATATTTTCTTCTTTCTTTTTCTTAATTTCTTTAAATTGATTTGCCCTAACAATATATTTTTTGTGGAAGTCTTTGTATATAACATCTCCTTTAAACTCATAATAAGAATCATCACTAATTATCTTATTGTTCTTATCGTCAAAGTATGATATCAATACTTCACTTCCTTTTAAGGTTTGCAATGTTACATTTTTAAATGTTCCTGTATCTGTCTCTTTATCTCAAACTCTTTTAATTAATCCTTTTACAACTACATTATTCATAGCTTGTATTGGAGTTTCTGTTAACTCCTTAAATTGTATTGATTCATTATCTTTAATTTGTGATTCTGTCATTCTACCTAATTCACTAAATTTAGATTTGTTCATGTCGAAACTCATCTTAATTGTTCCGGATCCACCATTTCTATTTTTAGCAACAATAAACTCAGTTGTTTGAACGGTGCTTAAGTCTGTTTTGTCTTTTTGGTAATAGTCATCTCTATATAAACCAATTATAACATCAGCGTCTTGTTCAATTCCACCTGTACCTTTAATATCAGACATAGATGGTCTTTTATTTTCTCTTGACTCATTGTTTCTATTTAATTGTGCTAGTAAAACTACTGATATATCAAATTCTTTTGCAATTGCTTTTAACTCCATTGATATCTCTGCTAACATTGAAGTTGTCGCTTCTGGACTAAACCCCATTGCTTTTAATTTTTGGAAGTAATCAATAAATATTACATCAAGACCTTTGTCTTTTTTAATACGTCTTACTTCTTGTCTTATTTTTTCAACACTCATTCTTGGTTCAAAGTTAATATCTAAGTTATATGATTTAACTTTCTCTATTACTTGTTTAATCTTTTCATCATGTTTGTTTTCAATAACTTTATTATAATCAGTAATTTCTTTTGTATTAATTCCTGTTAAGTATGCTATTGTTCTATCATATATCTCTTGTCTATCCATTTCAACTGAGAATATAAGTGTGTTCTTACCTCTTTGTGCAAATCTTATTGCCATATCAAATGCTACAGCCGTTTTACCCATTGAAGGTCTTGCCATTATAACTGCCAAAGTTCCTTTTCTAAAACCATTAGTTAATTCATCAAAATCACTTCAACCGGTAATCATCTTTTCTCTCTTACCTTTTGTTTCCATGAAAATTTCAAAGTTACTTTTAATTAGTTGATCAAGACTAACTTCTTCAATAACTATTCCTTCTTCAATAAGTTTATTAATTGAAGTCTCTGCTTCTAATACTATATCTTGGTAATCTTCGGATGATTGTTTAATCTTATCACTAGCTTCTAAAAGTTTTTCTTCTATCTTTCTACGTTTATAAGATTCAGTAATGTGTTTTATGTATTGTTCAAAATGATTTTCAATACCAGATTCTAATATTCTTTCTGTAAGTTTTTCATCATATTGATTTTTATCAAACAATATTTTTTCTTTTGAAAAGTTATCAACTTCTACCAATATTTGTGATAATGAATCAAAACTTATTTCTTTTTTACTGTCACTTAATTTCTTTAAGGAATAAAATATTCTTTGGTTTATCTTATTGTTAAAGTAATTAGGAGTCATACCAACCGGTAAGTCTTGTATAAGGTGTGTCTCTTTTTGTAGTAAACCTATTAACTTGTTTTCGGAGTCTTTGGTTTTATCTACTCAACTTAATTTTATTTTCTCTAAATCTTCCATTCAATTAAATATTCCTTTCAAATATAATATACCAAATTTTAGCCAAACATTACCATTTATTTTAATTATTTTATTTTTACATCCTATATAGAAAATAATAATTTAAGAAGATAATTAAATACTTAGGTAGAATACTATAATATATAATACTATAAGAGGTAGTAATATATAATACTATAATATATAAATGGTAAATTAGTGTCTAAATTTGGTATATTATAAGTATAAGGAGTATTTAAATGAAAGAACCAAAACTAAAGATATTAACATACAACAAATCATCAAGACTTTCAAGGTATACTGACGGAATTGATATTTCAAGAGATATAACTAGTGTAGCTATTGAACACAATGCATATGAAAAATCAACCATATCACTTGTTGCTCCAATAGAGGAATTGCAGAAGAAGTGAATAAACGATATTAAAGCAAGACTTGAAGAAAGTGCTAATGATAACATGACAATTATATTTGATTCAGATAACAGATATAACTATTTCATCATAGACACAATGCAAGTTGATACTTCCGATAATAAAGAAAAGAATAAATTAACTTTACTTGGTTCATCAATTGAATCAGTTCTTGATAATAGGCTTAACATACAAAAAGAATACTTACAAGAAAACCTATCAAACATATTAAGGGACATTATACAAGGGGCAGGACTTGTTGAATTTCCTAATGATGATTATCCATTTGATTTAGATGGAAATGAAACTTCAAGATTAAATAGACAAGTGTCAAATGTTGCTCTTGAAATTAACTTTGCAATAGATCCAGTATTAGATTTTGAAACTAATGAATCTACAATGTCTTCAGAATCAGTAACTACATTGCTAAAAAGATATGGTAAAACAATGTACTCTATAATTGACGAAGATGAGAAATTTAAGATCATAATAAAAGATGGTTCAGACAAAACATTTGTATCAACATCAAGAAGATATTTATTATCACCAGAAGATAATACTCTTAATAGTATACAATATGTTTTAGATAGAAATGAAAGAGTTAATGTGTTAGCTATTAGAGCAGGAGACAATGAAACTTCATACAAAATATCTGAAAATATTGATAACCCAGCTATCGGTATAAATAGAATTGAATCATATGTAAACTTATTGCAAAATGAGAATGAAGATACTACTGAACAAGAAACTGATTTCATATTAGAAATGGGAGAAGAGTCATTAGAAAAAGTTAACATAACTGCAACACTAGGAAGAGAGTTTAACTTTGGAGACCAATCAAATGAAATATTTGTTGGAGACTTACTATCTGTTTTATTATGAGAAAAAGATGAAAACAATGAAAGAGTAGTTGTTGATATTCCCTTAGCTTCTATCTCAATCGTTATAGAAAAAGGTTCAACTGAGAACGTATCATTCATTCCTAAATTAGGTATAGATGAAAAAGATGAATTAGGAAACCCTGTTACTGTTAGACAAAGCATTAATAGTATCTCTATGAAAAGTATGAAGAAATCATACAAAATATAATTTTTTTTAAAATAAATGGTAAATTAGTGTCTAAATTTGGTATATTATATATGAGAGGCAAGACAATGCCTCGCTCCCTCCATTTTGAACATGGGAAAAAATATAGATTGCTTTAAACTTGTAATTATATCATAAAGAATAGTTATAGGGGTAATCACGAGTAACAGAATTTGAAGGGGTTTGTAAATTATTCACTTATGTTAAAGTAGCTTAATTTGTAAAGCGATGGACGCGGAGTCCATAGTTATAGGTTCATATCCTATCTTTAACTATTATGGTAGAAATACCACCAAAAGAAATAAGTTTGAACTACTACATTTCACAATAGTCATTTTAAATGTTGAGACTATAACATAATATAAGACCAAGTAACCTTAAGTCTTTAAAAGGATAGGGGACAGAAGAGCTAATGATATTTTAGCCGTCAGTATGTAGTGTGCTGATACAATGATACTAGTTAACGCGGATCGGTCAATTACGGATGTGCGGGGAATCTGCTTGCGGATTCTTTTATGGGAGTGAAAAGGTGTCGGTATTCCTTTTAAAGGATTACATTACTCGAGTTCGATTCTCGACACTTCCACCAATGGTTATGTGGCAGACAGGTAATGTGCTTTGTTGTCAGCAAAGACTATGAGAGTTCGAATCTCTTCATGACCGCCAATTATCGTAGAGTAGCTCAATGGTAGAGCAATGGACTCATATTCCATTAGTTGAGGGTTCAAATCCCTCCTCTGCAACCAATGCTTTGGTAGCTCAGTGGTAGAGCAGCTGGCTGTTAACCAGTTGGCCGAAGGTTCAAATCCTTCTCGAAGCGCCAATTATGGATGAAAGTCCACCAATGTAACATTAGGGAAAACAAGACCGAAAAACTTTTTAATGTCTTAAAACTATGAAAACTACTCACCCTATACAGATAACTAACTGCTAAGTTAATTATTATGGGATAATGAGACTAAAAGCACTCCTATACTTTCATAGGAGTTTAAATATATCGATCGATGGAAGAAGTAAGCAAACTTGTAATGAGTTAGGCGGACAAAAGAGCTATACGTTTGTATGGCCATTATGGGGGAAACCCCACCAATTAAATATTCTTAGAGGTTTTTTTACTAATAAGGATTGCACACCTTTTTGGTGTACATGAGAACGACCCTACGTAGGGAGTGGCCGAAAGGTCCGAAACGAGTTCATAACTCACAAGTTCTCACTAGGCGGTAGGACGTGTCCTATTTGCCAACATTATGGTCGAAAGATCACCAAAGGAGAAAGCAATGAAAAGCAATGAAAAACAACCTGTAAAAGGTGAAAAAGGAAAGAAAACTTTAACTTATGAAGTTCTTACTAATAAGTTTGAAGAAGAGTATATTGATCACTGATATTCAACAATAAAAAATATCTATGATAAAGCTGGAAAGTTAACACATTCAAAATTAGAAATTAAATTTGCATTAAGAAAAATAACTTCTAGAAGAGAAAATACTTGACATGTAATTTATAAATCAATAGATTTTGGTTATGAATTTAAAAATAAAGACTTGAAAAGTGCTAACGATTACTTTGAAAAAGAAATTAAAGAAGTAAAAGAAAAGTATCTTGGTAAAGTATTGAATGTAGAAATGAAAACAAGTGGTTATCATGAATATGATTGAAAAATAACAAAAATTGATATCATTAGAGATGATAAATAAGAGTCTACCGTGGGTAGACAGACACGAGAGTCGGAGGAACTAGGTATATCCTAGTTTTTTTCTTTGTTTTAAAGCATTCTAAGACATATAATGTAAATATAATGTAAATATAAACTAAATAAAGAAAAAAGGCATATAGCCTTTAAAACACACCTTCAATTGTAATTTGTTCTCCTCTTACAATTGTTTTTTCTCTATGTAGTTCATTTAATTGTCTATTAGCTTTAAGTATTGCTTTGTCTAGCTTATCATACTCTATTGTCATTGCTTTTAGATCCAATTCAGTTGATGCAATCTTTTTGTTTATTTCTTCTAATTTTTGTTTATCCATGTTTGTTAATTATTCACCTTTCTTATGTCATTCTAAATTTTGTAAATGTTTTGATTCTAAATCTTCTCAGTTAAATTCATAATTATCATTATCAGTAAAAAGAATACCTCATTCTTCAAACCTTTTACGTTCTCCAATAAGATCATCTCTTCTTAAAATTTCTAAAATTCTTAAACTTTCATTAGAATAAAATAAACTATTTTTTCTTTTATTAAATACTCTATATGCTTCTCTATAAGTTTTAGCTTGATCTAAAGTTATTCAATCATCTTCTCCTATACCTCCACCAAAATATTGTATGCAATAATAAGATTGATTTATTTTTAATTCTTCTCTATTCATAATAACCACAACTTCAATTTGAATAACCTTTCGCTATATAATGTTCCTTATCTTTATTTTCACTAACAATATATAGTTCTCTTATAGTTTCTTTTTCATCAGTTGAATCATATCATTGTTCATGTCCTATAATATCTTTTTTTGCTGAATATGTAAACTTAATAAAAACTTGTTTATTATTAACAATCTTTAAATTATATTGATATCCTTCTCTATCATATCAAGGTGTTGTTTGTCCTCATCCTCCATGTCCGTATCTGTCCATTTTTGCTTTAATTTTCATTATTTTTTCTCCTTTTTATTTATTAATTCATATTTTTCTTTTGCATTAACTATATGAATATCTTTTTCTTCATTTATAATTACTTTTCTAACAATCTTGTAATCCATATAAACTTTTCTATCTTTTTCTCAGTCTTGAGTTAAAGGTCCGTCTTTAAGGAATTGGTTAATATCTTTAATTGCATCTCTTTTCAATTTGTGTTCATCACCAAGTGGTGATCATCAACAATAAAAAGACCAAGCTTGGTATGTTGTTTTTTTACTCATTATTATCCTTCTTTTTTCTTTTTATAACTCTAAACTCTCAAGACTTAGATACTACTTTATTACAATGTTGACAAGTTATTTTTGGTTGTTCAGATATCATCTCATTTTCTTGTTTCATATGATCTGCGATATAAAAAGTTTCATATGGACCTGCATGAATTATTCACTTATCAAAAAATTTAATATTTCTAGTTGCTGATTTTGATTCAATAATATATTCGTGTACACCATCTCCTATTGACTTTGATTCTTGTTCTTGTTTCTCTTTAATAATCTTTTCTTCTTCTTCTTTCATAATATTTTCTTTTTCCATTATTTTTCTTTCTTTTTCAATTTCGATAGCTTCAAATTCCTCAATACTAATATATTCAACTCCGTTAGGGCCATTGATTAATTTATCTGTTCTTTTGCTTTCTTTCATTATTTTAAACTCTCTTCCGTTGTTCTTGCATTAACTAGCTCTGTATAATGTTTATAAGCTCTTTTATTACCATCTGTCAATGAATGGTTAGTTATAAAAGTGTTGTATATTAATTTTACACTAAAAAAGTAGTAGTCATTGTTATCTTTAGGATCAAACATTTCTTCTATACGTTTTAAATCTCTTTCAAAGTTATCTTTATCTTTTTGTGTTTTTCATAGTAATTGTTTATTCATTATTTTCTTCTTTCTTTCTTAGGTCTTCTATTTCTTTTTCCCTTTCCTCTCTTCATATTCTATTTATTTCCTTAGAATTTTTTTGGGAATAAAATTCATTTTTAATAAGAGTTTTATTTAATCATTCTTCTTCTAATTTTATAATTATATCATCTCAATCTTCTCCAGTTATTTTATTGAATAAGACTTTATCATCAGAATTAAACATTTGATTTTCAATACTTGAACGTTCTGAAAGAACCCTTATTGTATTAAATGTCTTTTCATTTATTTTATAGTGAAATAAATCTAATGTATATTCATTTTCTCTTGATATTTTAATTTCTTCTACTAATTTTAATTTCTCTAAAGTATTATTAAATCTTTTTCCAAAATAATTAACAAAACAACCTGTATTATTACGATTAAAATATTTTATAAGTTCTTCTCCAATATAAGCTTCGATATCATATCATATTTTATCTTTTAATAATTTTCTTGTTCTAAGTTTTAAAGTTCATTCATTTGTTTTATTTATTTTCATTATTTTTTCTCCTTTTTGTTTCTATGCAAAGTATATTCTCTTTTCGTTAACTAAGCTTCTTTTGTTTTTAATATAAATATCTTTATCTTTGTTTTCTTTTACTGATTCAACTTCTTTTTCATTATCAAGTTTAATTTCCTCACAGATAGTTAATCTAAATATCAATTTAAATGTTTTTTTACCTTTATAAAACTCTTGTTTTGTTTTAAACACTTTCTTTGCTAATTCTTCATTTTCAGTATATAGATTAATGTTCTTTATAGGTATGTCAATTCCACCTTTATCTTTTCAAAATTCTTGTATTATATAAGTTTTTTTAGTTCACATTATTTATCTCTTTTCTTTCATTCTACTTTTCCATCTTTTTCAGTTCCCATATAACTTCCTCATCTATAAAGTTCTTTATTACCAAAATGAAAAAATACTTTCATTCAATATCAACCTTTTGTTTTTTTAGAAAAATCTCTTCAAAGTGTTTTAATAGTATAATCTTCTTCTTTGCTTATTACTTCTTCTAAAATATCGCAATATTCATATTCTTGTTCAAACCTTATCTTATATTTTGCAAATTTCATATTTACAATTCTATTAGTTTCTGTTTCTTTTATTAAATCACTATAACTATTTGAATTAGCAACTTTATATCATTCTCCAAAATGTAATAAATATAATTTGTAAGGACCTTCTTCTTGACCATATTCAGTTCCGCATCAATTGCCTCTATAATCTATATACATTATTTATCCTCTATTTCTATTTCAAATGTGTGTGGCTTCCTATTTGCATTGTATTGAAAGTCAACAGCTGCAGAGTTAATAAACTTGCAACCAAATTGTTCTAACATTCCATATGATTCATGTATGTGTCCAAATAACACCGCTTGTGTTTTTCTTCTAACTACATTCTTTCATACGAAATCTGCAAAGAACTTACATCCAGTCTCTTCAACATTCCTACCATAATTCCTATAAGCTCTATCTAATATTCCAGATGGTGGTGCATGTGATAATATTATATCAAAAATATGATCATTTTTCATATATTTCTCAAAATATTCTTTTAACTCATCATCTAGTTTATTAAAACTTCATTTGCCAAAAGTTGTTTGTAATGATGTTCCAAAGAAAGATACTCCTTGTATTTTGAATATTGGATTATGACTATCTACAACATATGCATTCGACATAATATTTTTAAATCTCTTTGATGGTGAATCATTCTCATTAATAAACATAGTCGGGAAATGATTTCCAGGTACATAAATAAAGTCCTTAAATACTCCCTTTTCTTTCATAGCACCAATTCATGCATTGAAGTTTTCATATTGTTCTATGAATTTTCTTTCATTCATTAGTTTATGGTTTGTGTTTGCTTCATATTCCATTTTTGGGTTTCATAAACCATCATGATCCCCTGTATGAATCATAATATCGCATTTATTTGGAGTGCTTGGTATATGCCCGTGTGTGTCTGATATGTGTGTTATTTTAATCTTTTTCATATATTTCTCTCATTCTTTCAAAATCAATAAGATTGATATCTGTTCACTTACGTATTCTGCTGAAATAATAATCTTTACCATTATTATAATCAGTAATTTCCATGTCTTTACCTCCTACCTCTTGTAAGTATTCAATTGTTTCTTTTAAATGATCTATATTTCTAATTTCTATAATTTTATTATTATTATATCCATAACCTGGATTATCTCTAAAAAATATACTTAAATCGATATGTGTCTTTTCTTTTAATACATGTTTATCTTCTAATAAATCTCAATCAACTTTTGCATGTAATTCTATAAACAAAAATTCTAATTCATCAATACTCTTTTTTTCTAACTCTGATAAATCATAATTAAAATATTTAGTTATTGAACCTATGGCTCATTCCTTTTCTCTTGCTTTATCAAATTTTTTATCCATTATTTACCTTCTGTGATTTCGTTATATCTTTTTCTTTGTTCTTTTGTCACTAATTCTTGTTTCTTTCCTTCTTCAAGTTTAAATTCTTTTGATATTAGTTTAAAGTCAATATCACCAACTCATTCATTATAATCATTCATTATTAATTGGTTAATGTATTTGGGTTCATCACCCCTAACATCTACTAATTTTATTAAATTTGTATTTGATTTATGATATTTTATTTTACCAATTTCATATTTTAAATGATTTAAATCTCTAACAATTACATATTGAATATCAAAACCGAAATGGTTATTATTATAAAATATTCTTAAACCTTTATCTTCGTAATCTCACATTATTTGTTCTCGCTTTCTTCCATTACTTTAACTAACCTATGACTATAACTACTTTTTTTATATTTTTTTCATTCTTTATTAACCTCTGCCATAGTATGCATATAATTACCATATTCCTTATAATAATTATCATATCAAGCACTAGCATATTCTGTTTGTATTATATATGTATTTCTTCTTTTTTTATTTTGTTCCATTATTTTCCCTTCCATTTCTTGCATCAATAAACAATCTAGACAATCTATTTAAAGACATTTTAGATAAGTCCTTTGTAATTCCATATTCTTTTGTCAATACTGATATATATTTTTGTCTTAGTTCTTTTTTATTCATTATCAAAACTCTCCATCTCCTAATTCTTCATCATTTCTGTAAGGTTCATTTTTAATCTTTTCTAAAAATTTTAACATTTCTAATGTTTTTTGCATTTTATCTCTTAGCTCTTGTCATGTATCAAACGAAGGGCTATTAATATCTATTTTAGTTGAGTCCATTTTTTTTATTGCTTTTTCATATTCTTCTATTCTTGGGTCTTCCATTATATTTCTCCTTCATTAACTTCAATACTAGTTATATCTAATATCTTTTGTTTAAAGTCTTTATCTATTTCAAGATAGTTAAATTCTTTTTTAAAATGATCTAATGCTTTTTCTTTATCACTAGATAACTCAATACCTTCATTAATAACTGCATCTTCCAAATAGTTAGCATCAGAATCATAAAAGAAATAACCTTGATCTAAATTTTCATTCATTCAAAATTGAAGTTGAAATTGACCTTCTTCTATTGCTTCATTTAAAAGTATTGCATCATTATTTGTTTTCATATAACCAAAAACTTTACCTAAGTCTCTTGCATACACTCCTTTATAAGATAATCTTTCTCCATTTTCGTATTTTCAATTACTATTTAATCATTTTGTTTCCATATGTTGAAGTCTGTATATTTTAGAATATATACAACTTTTTAAATGATGATTTAATATTGCATTATCTTCTATTTCTTTTCTTTCTTCACTAGTTCTTCCGTCCATGTATTTATCCATTATTTCTCCATTCATCCTTTTCAACTTGATTCAATATCTTTTTTTCATAGACTTAAAGCTGCTAGTTCAGTATCGTCTAGTTCCTTTAGATTAATTGTTGTATTTATCATATCTAAGTTCTTAAATTCTATCACAAAATCATCCTTAGTTTGAGACATATTTCATTTTCTTTTTTTGAATATTTTTCTTAATGATTTAAGTTTTTTACTTTCTTTTCTTTGTTCGTCAATTATTCTTCCACTTTCATATATTTTGTTAGAGCTATCTAAGTGTGTTTTTGCTATCTTTTCTGCTCTTTTAAAACCTAACTTAATGTTATCAGTTGCAAACAATAATACTTCTTCATGATTTCCTTTATAAAGAGATTGTTCTAACCTAACATCAATTTCAATTAGTCCATCCTCTTCAAATATGTCAGCAGTTAAAGTTGTGTGTTTTGATAATTCTAAATAAAGATAGTCCCCATTATCAATTCATTTATATTTTGTTCTAATATTTAATTCTTTATTAGAATCGTTTACCTTAATCTTCATTATTTAACATCCATCGCTTTCTTAATTGTTCTTACTTTATTTCTAACTTCTAAGTATTCATTTCATAAAGGCAACAACACTTCTAATTGTTCTATTGTTAAATTTAATCTAACACTAACATTTCCTTCTTTGAAACTTAATGCCTCTCCCAATATAGATGTTGTATTATTTGCTTTAAATCATTTAATACTATCTATCTTAGTTAATCCATTTGCATAGTTATTCAGTTTTCTTAATAAACTATTTTGTGTATTCTTTAATGCCTTGTATTTGTTTTCCATATCTTTCTCCTTTTAGTATTTCTTTAAGCTCTTTCGTGCTTTTGTCCTTTACGTCCTCTTCACTAAAATTATAGTGATCAATAACTTCTTTTGAAACTAATTTTCATTCCTTGTATTCTTCTGAATTTAATCAAATTTGCTTATCTAATTGATCTTGAGCATAATTTGCTTGTTCTTTTAATTGTTTTACTTTAAATTTTCCAGAAACTTCTTCAATGTTCAATCCTGTTAATTGTTCAAAATCTTTTTCATATGTTAATTCAACATCATCTCTTTGATAAAATGTTAAACTTTGTCTTGTGTCATCAAAATTAATAATAACACTATCTCCAATACCTTTTTTTATTGTCATTTCAATTTCTTTTTTTATTTTAATTTCCATTATATATTTATCTCTTTCTTTACTTTTGTAATTATATCATTTTTCATTCTATAAAATGTTGTATTTGATATTTCATATTTTTTTAATATTTTTTGAAGCTTTATTTGTTCTTTTCCTTCAAGTCCTAAATAATCTCCAAGTACATTATACTCATTCTCCGTCAATGTTTCTTTAAGGGTGTCAATCAATTCTTCATATCTATATCCTATAGATTGTGTGTCTTCTCTCTCCTCAAGTTCATCTGGTTCACTTGTAAAAGATACATATCCATTTCTTTGTTTAATTATGGTATTACTTATAATCTTTTTCTTTAGTCCAGTTATATTTGCTACTTCATCAATGTTTTCGTTCGTAACATGTTCTTCTCCAATTAACTCTAATGCATTAAATATTGATCTATTCTTAATTAAATCATATCTAGTTAATTTCATAAAGTTTCAATTACCTCCAAAACTCTTTCTAAGGCTTCATAATATATTATTTGTTGAATATATTGCAAAAGGTATTTTTTTATCAGGTTCAAACTCATCAATCATATCAACAAAGTATAAATAACCTTCTTGAACGAAATCATATACATCAGCTTCACTATTCTTAGCCATATGCTTAACTTTTACTATTAAAAGGCCTACAATGCCTCTTCACAGCTCAGTTCTTGCTTCGTTATCAAATGTTCCATCACTTCTTGTTTTGGCTCTTAGAACCAATTTATTCTGTTGTTCTTGTTCTAAATCTTTAAATTTCATTATTTAATCTCCTTATATTTTATAGTTGTTGTTTCTTCTACAATTCTAAACTGTGTATCAGGATTTCCTCATCTTACTCCCTCTATTCTTTCTCTTGCTTTTTCTATATTTTTTGGTTGATAAATCCAATATACATCAATTCACAAATCTTTACTTTCTATCCATAATAATTGTATTTTTAATCTTTTATTTTCTTTCATATTTTTCTTTCTAAAATGGGAATAACTTATTAAAGAATAAAGTTATTACTTTATAGTATAAGAACATTCTTGCTCCCATCATTATAATATTACCAATAAATTCTATCATATATGGTTCCATAATTATTTTAATTCCTCTTCTAGAATATAAAAGTTATCTGGATATTCTTGTTTGTCAACATATCGTTGTGCATCTTCTTTTTTTCTAAAGAATTCTTTATTGTTGAAACAATCTCCACGTATACCATATTCTTCTTCTGTTACTATATATATTTTCATTATTTACCACCATTGTCTTCATAATCTCATATCAAATATTTAGATATCATAAAACCATCTTCTGAACTAATTTCACTTCTAATCTGTGTGTGTCTAATTATTTTATCAGAATCTTGTTTAGAAACTAAAACCATGTTAGAATAATCTTTATCTTCATGATATAGTCCTTCATAGTGTTCTAATGATTGTTCCCTCGTTAAAACAGCAAACTTATAGTTTCCTTTTATTTCTCATTCTTTTTGTTTTTCAAATCTATCTCATTTTATTTTTATACTCATGTTAATTTTCTACTTTCTTTTTTTGTTCATATTTTTTATAAAATGTTTCTATGCTTATTCTTTTAAATGTATTTTTATCTACATAATAAAACATTTTAGGGTCATAACTTTTAGTGTATATATCAGATCATTTAACAAGTCTGTATATATTTGAATTAAATCCTGACCTATTATCTTCTCTTATTCTATCTTTAATTTCCTTCAAAGAAGAACTTGCATCTAAATGTTTTCACATTTTCTTGCTATCAAATGCATTTGATTCAGTATATACTTCAGCTTCATAAATAGTTTTACTCATAATTTATTCCTTTCAGTTTTTCTACCGCCTTAACTCAATCTTTATTAGTTAATTTTTTAAATTGATCTTGTCTATGGAAATCAAAATTATCTACAGGTTTATTTTTAATATAAACAGTTAAAGAGTTTGTTCTTAATGTCCCTCTACTTATAGGATCATAATCTAGTTCAATAATCATTCTTCTTAATCTTAAAATCTTAATAGTTGGCATTAATGTAAATTTTAAATTCTTAGGATTTTTTACTAATCTTTTGGTTTCAATTTGTTCGTTTAACTTTTCATTTTGAGGATTAACAACAACTTTTTTAGGAGCCTTATTTTTAGAAGTTTTTTTGGTAACAACTTTTTTGGGTGTTTGTAATTCATGATTTCCCTCATGGTTTCTAAAATATTTATATAGTTGTTCAAAACTATAATTAGATAATTTATTAAGCTTTTCAGTTAATAGCATTTGATATAGTGTATCAAAATCTTTACCTGTTAATTTCTCAACAAGTACTGTATCCTTTTCATATAATCAAAAACTTTTATTATCATTAAATCTTATCTTAATCATTTTTTTATTCTTATCTAAAATATCTTTAGGTCAATATATTGATGTGTGTACTTGAAATTCTGTTGTTTGTATTTTCATATTATTTATTGTAAACATTATCACCACTAAATAGTGAGTGTGCTTGTTCCTTTCTTTCCATTGCAACTATTCTAACCTTAGTTCATTTTCTTAAATTTATATTTCTAATTGGATATTCTTTTCAACCAATCATAATGTTTCTTTTTGAACCTTCACTAACCATAAACCTATCTCAACAAAATGTTGATTCAGCAGTTTTCATTATATTTGTGATGTTATTAGAAATAACTCAACCCTTTTGGTATCAACCACCTATATATCTATTCTTAGTTTCTACGATATAAAGTCTTTTTACTTTTCTAAGATCTCTTGTATCTTTTACTTCTATATCTCTATATTGAGAAACTGATTTAAAATCTTTAGTAAATTCAATATTGTGTTCTCAATTTGGTAATATTTCCCTATATAATTTCTTAACACCTTTCCAATCATCGTTATTAAGTATTTTATATTTAATCTTTATTTTACTGTGTTTGTTTGTATTGCTTAGTTTAGCGTTTACTTTATGTAAGTCTCAATTATTATTCATCGTTTAACTTCCCTTCTACTCTTTCTAGTTTAGATTCATTTTCTTTTAATTGTTCTAATAATTTTTCTTTCTTATTAATTAGTTGTTGCTTATCTCAATCTTTTGTTCTTACTTCATAACCATCATATACATCAAAATTTCAATCATCATCATATTCCAATATTTTCTTATCACAATACTTTCTTGCTCTTTTTTCATCATCAAATATTGCATATATACTTGGTCTAGAATCTCAATCGTCATCACAACCCATTACTATTCATACTTTCATATGTACCTCTTTCTACTTATTTGAATAAGCTTGTCCTCTCATTGTTTCATTATAACCAGTTCCCTTAATTAGGAAATCTCCATTTGATAATAACTTCTCAGCTCCACCTTCGTCCAAGATCACTCTTGAATTAACCATAGCTGGAACCTTGAATGAAATTCTAACTCCTAAGTTATTTTTAATTGCTTCGTCAATTATTTTAGCAGAAGGTCTTTGGGTTGCTAAGATTAAATGTATTCCAGCAGCTCTACCTTTTTGTGCTAATATTTGCAATCTCTTAGAAATCTCACCATTATCATCATATACCATTATATCAGATAATTCATCCACAACAACTGCAATTCTTTTCATTGAGTAATATTTTTTCTTACTCTTAATAGCTTCTGATATATTTTTGTATCCTCCCTCTTTTAATACTGCGTATCTAGCTTCCATTATAGATACTATGTAATCTAATTCTCATGGAATATCAGAGTGATTAGTAATGATATCAGTTATATTCTTTTTACCTTCAAATTCGGCAAAGTCAACTTGCTTAGGATCCATTATACGAATATCAACATTTTGTTTTTGTAATGACTTAATAATATTCTTTAATAGCACTGACTTACCTGACCCAGATTGTCCCCCAATTAATATATGTGGAGCACTAGCTAAGTCAATCTCAACTTTTTTACCATTGATTAAAGTACCAATAGGTAATATTGGTGTAATTTTATTTCATTTAGTATCTTCTGTATTTGTACTAAACTTAATTTCATCAAAATCTTTCTTTTGAACTTCAATGAATATTCCTTCTGAACCAGTTATAACTCTAACTTTTCTTTCAAGCAACATTGGCAGATCTCTATCAAGCCTATTGTACTTAGATGCAGTCGGAGTTCCTAACTCTTCTAGCTTAAACCTTACTATTTGTGAAGATATAACTTCACTATCTTTTTTGATTCTTATTTGAAACTTACCAAGAACAACGTCAAGGTCAATCTTCATTTGTTTTATTTCTTTATTCATAATTTTCTTACCTTACTTTCTTTTTCGAATTCAATTTGATCCATTGCTCCTTGTAAGCAACTTATTCAATAACCACTAACACCAGACCTTAATAACACTTCAACTTTTTTAGTTTTGAAATTAACTTCTATATGTTTGTTTCATTCTCTCTTTCATATAGTATCTTCGTCAGGAAAAACTCAAACTTCTAATATCTTAGTTCTTTTATTGTACTTATATTTATAAGTTTTTATACTTTCTAATATTTTTGGATATCTATATAAAGAATTATACTCTTCATATGCATATTTTAATAATTCTTTTGTTTTTTTATTCATTACCTATCCTTGTTTCAATTCTTTTTAGGTATTTTTACAAACTCACCATTATTATTAATTCTTAATAATTCTTTTGTTTCTATTATACCGTCTTTACCTTTAGGGACAGGAGTTTCAATATGAACCTCAATTATTTCCTTTGGTAATGTATTAATGTATTCTTTACATTCTTTAATGGTATCAAAATATTCTAAGTCATTTAAAAAACTTTCGTTTGTTCTCTTTCTTACTCAATAATTTTTACTCATTATTTGTTATCCTTTAATCAATCTAAGTTATCCATATCTTCACGTTCAATATTTTCTCACCTTAAGACTTTAATAGTTGCTCCAGTACTAATATGTTCTTCTCATATGTATTCTCCTGCAAATCTATCGTCAGCCGGAGAGTCAACAATAAATATAGATTCCCCATTAACTATTAATTGTATGAATGAAGCATATTCTTTATCTTCTCTAGCTCCTTCTCAATCACTATTATGGAAGTATTTATTAATTCAATCATTTCTATCCATTAATAGATCGTAAATAGTTATATTCATTTCTTCAGGAATAAATACTTCAATCATATCAATTGGATAATCTTCAAGTATATTAAGTACCTCATTAACATTATTCATAATATCACTAACATTTACTGTTATGTCTTTATTATTTTCTAACTCATTATTTCTTTCATTCATATCATTTTTATTGATATATATTTCAAATATTTTATTAGTAATATCAGTTCCGTTTACTTCGTCATATTCTAACATGTATACTTCTTTGTTATTATATTCAATTATATTATTCAGTTGTGTTTCGTTTACATTTATTTTTTTCATATTAATTTTCCTCTTCAAAAGAATCCATTGTGTAAGTATCTATAATCTTTACTTCACTATTGCTTCTTACTCTTTCCATTATATATTGATCTATTGAATCTCCTTCATTAGTATAATGATCTCCAAGTAATTGTATTTCACCATTAATCATTCATACTTCAACAATTGCGTCTGCGTCATTAAAGTATTGTTCTTCAATTCCAGTATTTTGCAATTCTTCAATAAATTGCTCTTTTGTTATTTTCATATTTTGTTCCTTGTAATTTAATATTACCACAATAAATATATTTTTGTATACTTTATTTTTATTTTATTAAAAACATTGTGGTATTTGTTTTTTGTTGTTGTGAAGCACTATTGCTTCCAATAAACAAGTCTTAGTTGCCTATTGGCTGAAATATTATCTCAACTAAACCTTCCGACCTATATCATTCCAAAATTAAATTGGAGTTTATTTTCATTAACTCCTATAAAAGTGTGGTTAGCACTCTTATAGTTGTTGTTAAAAACCTGAGTATAAAGACTTTTCCATTTCTTTATAATCTTCTTTACCTAAATCTTCAATCATATCAATTATTTTATCAAGGTGATTATATGCAGTATAAGGTGAGTTATATTCGTCATGTTCGTTTCTTCAATAAGCTTGTTTTATTTCGTCTCATTCTAATTGAGATATTTTTCTAATTTCTTCTCATACTCTATCCAACGTCATATTAATCTTCCTCCTCTTCGCATTCGCAATCGTCATTATGTTCTCCACATTCATAACAATGTTGTTCTTCATATTCACTATCAAAGTATGTAAATAATATGTACTCGTCTTTTTCTAACATATCAACTAGCTCTTGTTTTGTGTATGTTTCTAATTTAGGTTCAGTATCATTATTGTCTCAACTTCCAGTTTGTGTTTTGACTATAACTTTATCTTCATTTTTGAAAATCTTTACATTTCAAATGTGTCCTTCTTCAGGATCCATTGCTAAATTATAAACGTCTTTTCATTGATCGTTATCATACTCTTGTTCTTCATATATTTCACCAACATACAAACCAACTTTATCACTTATTAAATCTATTAATTTTTTCATTATTTAATTTCCTTTACTTTGTGTTCCATAATAATTATTTTTCTTTTTACTACAATTCTAAATTGTATTTCTCCATTGTATTTTTTTATTTGTTTTTTATATTCTTTTTTAGCTTCTGCTAATGTTCCATAACTAACACTTAGTGTGTTAACATTACTTCATAAAAAACCACTATCTTTTCATTCAACATAATATCTTTTCATTAGTTATTTTCCTTTCTCTTTACTTCAACTAATTCTCTCCCAATACCATTATCAAAGTCTTCTTCAACTCCGGTTCATTGCATGATAAATCCGTCAGGATAAATAAATACTTCACTTCTATTTACCGATAACTTTTCTTTATCTTCTCCTTCGTCTCCAGATAATTCAACATGTTCTATTCTTTTAATTCTTTTAACATTTGGAAATCTATCTAAATTGTTTTTCATTCATGTCAAAGCTTCTTCTTGCTCTTTTGTTAGTTCAACTAATAATTCTTTTCTCATTATTTGTTTTCTCCTTTTAATGCTTCTAATTTATCATACATTGGATCTAATTTATTTTGTAATTCAATGTGTTCTTCTTCTAATCCTTCTAGCTCTTCTTCTTGCTCTTCCGTTAAATCCTCGTCTTGATCTTCTAAAATCATAATGTCTTCGACAATAGGTTTCATTTCTTTTTCAAGATCTTTAATTTCTTTTCTAAGTTCTTTAATTTTTTCAATATTCATTTGTTCCCATTTGTTCCGTTGGGTTCGGGTTTCTTTCTTTAATTTTGGAGTTTAATTTCTCCTCAAAGGGATTTACCCTTTAAGTTGATATTAAATAACTATCCATTAGTCCTCATGATATGTCGTGTTCTAATTCTTCGTCTTCATACCTTTCTCAACTTCCTTCATTATCAATTATTCATGTATGTTTTCCATTAGTCAATGTTAAGAAATAACCACCTTCGTCTTCTATTATTTGTATTTCAATTCCTTCCGAAAATGTCTTAACTTTTCCAATTGCAATTTTTACCTTTTCATTAAAAACTTTTTTGTTGTTTGATTTCATTTTATTTAGAACCTTTCTCTAACTTGTCTTTAGATATTTTCAATTGTTCTTTATTATATTTAATAAATCTTTCTTCCGTTTCAATTATTTTCAATTGTTCTTTGGTTGGATTTTCTAATTTTTTATAATTTTCAATTTTTTCATATCCTTCTTCTAATTGACGTGAATAAAAAGAAACTTCCCTCATTGATATTCTATCGACACTAAAATATTCTTCAAGTTCATTTTTTCATTCACTCATTGCTAATCCACGTCCTTGCTCTAAAGTTCTATGGTGTCTATGTGAATCTTTTTCATAAACACTAATTCCCATAGATCCTCCACTTTGACTTGAAGATTGACTCACTTCAATTGTATAATCTTTTAGAATTGTTTTTTCTAATTCAATTATCTCTCCCAGGACTTTCGCTCTAGCTTCACATATATCTTTATATTGTTTTGTGTCTAACATAATTTTCCTTTCAATTCAATTTCTTGTTTTTTATCTAGCTTGTGATTTTTTCTTTGCCTTCTTGTGTATAGATTCTTAATCATTGTCTTCTCCTATGATACCGTTGCTTTTGCCTCACCTTATTGCTTCATTAATTGCGGATTGTTTAAATATTAATTTCATACTTCTTTTATTTCCTTAATTAATTCTTCTTCATTTTCCTTTGCGAAATCTTCCATTCTCTCTAATGTCTTTTGTCCGATTCCTCTTAATCCTGCTCCATTTCTTCAAACTTGGTGAAGAAGGTTTTGAGCGAAATTATAAATCATTGCTCCGTCATTTATTCATTTTGGTTCTTCAATATGTAAAGTGTCCGGCATAATTTCCTCTCATTTTTTATCCACCGCTTCTTCAATTCCCATTTCTTCTTTCCCTTCCGTTGAAATAAATAATTTCGCAAGAGTTGGTAATAAATCATATTTTGTGTTTGATCCGTATGATTGGTCTCATACTGAGTTTTCCACTAATTTCCCTTTTTTCATTCCGTTGATTGTCGCCTTTGTATTTAGTTGTATTAATTCTTTTAGTTTTGTGTTTTCCATTATTTCACTTCCTCAAATGTTGTTGTTGTAATTTGTTGTCTTACAATTCTAAATTCCATTAGTCCATGCCCTTTTTCCTTATCCCTTTTTTCTTCTTTTAGCAAGAATGTTTTTGCTTCTTCTAAGCTATCGAAACTTAGATTTTCCATGTTGCTTCTATTTCAAATTGTTTGTGATAAAGTTCCGTTGTGTCTTTGTTCGACAAAGATAGTTTCATTTGTTTGTATTGTTTTCATTTGTGTGTGAGCGCTTTTGGCTCTCTTTCGTTTTTGTGTTTTTAATTTTGGATTGCTCCTCAAAAAGTATCGGTTGCCCGACACCCTTTAAGTTGTAATTCATTTTTAATCGATTGCTATAACTTCCTTTCGGTACAATTCGCGATCGCCAAGTGTTCCCCCCTTTCTCTAAAAATATTTCTTGCACCCATTTTTAGCTCTTGGAGTTATTCCCACTCTTGCGGTGTTTTTTACCTCTTCCCGATATTGAGGTTATGATTAATATTTGGATCTCCCAACCTCACCTCGACATTGTTTTTGTTTCTCAACAATAACCCTCAAGTGTATATTTGGTTTGATCTTCATATTTAGTTTTCAAAGAGCAAGGATCTACAAGAGGGGCCTCTCACTCTATACCTTGAGTCATTTCTAACTCAACCTAATTATACAAAAAGAAACACAATTTGTGCTAATTATTTTAATTATTTTGGGAATAGTGTATTGTACCATAAATAACAACTATTGTGCTAGCTAATTATGAGTGGGGGTATTGTACCACAAAAAGGCACCCAATAATAAATTATTTTAAAGATCAGGTATTATAACATATAATATATAATATAGTATTATTATTTATAATTAAATATAGTATTATATAATATAGTATTCACATATATTATAACATATTAATATTAAATACAATACTTTATTATTATTGTTATTATATTATTTATTATATAGGAGATATATTATTGAACCAATTTACCTAAAATATGATACAATACCTATACCCCCTTGGGTTAAATAGCTGATTGTTGTTATTGTTTATAAG
>JGI858J16261_1000007_pt1 | contig 23966 bp, 14 predicted proteins | sample TiedelARG03_113m_FD_16261 | JGI IMG/M metagenome (IMG submission 16261) | reverse complement strand
AGGGGCGGGGCAAACATGCTCTCGACCAATCAGAGGCCTTGGAACCCTGCCAAAAGGCTCCCCAAAAGAGCAAAATGGGTATCAACCGCCCCAGTCCATTTTCTAATATATAGTCAGGTCAACAGGAGGGGGTAATATAACCAGTTCAACAGGAGGGGGATAATATAGTGAATTCAACAGGAGGGGGAAATAGACAATTCAATTACATACCTTTATTCCCCCTCCTGTTGAATTCAGCATATTATCCCCCTCCTGTTGAACTGGTTATAGTACCCCTTCCTGTTCACCTGTCCTCCTTGGCACCAAAACTGGAAATGATCTCTTTGTTCCTGTTTGTTATAATATAAACCTTCAATCTCGACTCTGATTGGTTGTTGACTTTTCTCCCCCTCTTAGCCCCTATTTTAAACCTTCAATCTTGACTCTGATTGGTTGTTGCCTTTCTCCCCCTCTTAACTCCTATTTTAAACAACATCCTTTAAATTTTGTCAAAATGTATCTATTCTATCCCCCTCATATCTACAATTTACACCTATAAATTCTATCTGGACTGTGCTCTTTGTCACATTAACTATTTGACATTGAACTACATATATTACCTAGGAAAAATATTTTTATTCTGTAATAATAATGTCAACTGCTGTAGAAATGGATGTGGATATGGATGAAAGATATGAAATTTGGAATCTGTCAAAACAGAAAACTGCGCAATGGACACCTCGAAATGATTTACTTATAATCAAAAAAAACCCTGGTGGAGGAATCTACAAAGTTTTTGTTCATACTGAAGCCTGTAAGGGTATGAAGGATAACAAGGAGGAACTCTTTAAAATCATGGAAAAAGTCAAGAAAGGAGAATCTTCAAATCCTACAAACTTTGTGGTGTACAGCCCAGAAGATACTCTACCTAGTGTTGTACAATTGTCTGTTTTTGGCAAACATCCAAAATTTGGTATTCATATCTTGGATTCTCAGGGCAGAGTATGTCTCAGTAAAGGACTCAACCTAACCACATATGAATTTCATGAACTATTGAATATGTTTGAAAGCTTACCTCCAATACCTATCAACCCACAAAATCTTATTGTCTGCATACGTCAGTACTTATGGCGCTGGAAACATGCTTTGCAGTTTCAAAATGATAAAGAGGAATCTAGGAATATTTCTGTTTATACTCCTGTTTCCTATACTCCTGTTTCCAATGAAAAATGGTATGTCAATTCTGAAACCTGCTTCATTGATGCAGAACAAGCCAGACCAAAGGGACCATATCATTTGGATATTGTTTGGAAATCATTTCATTACCGCATAAATGAAGAATTAGTGGATGCAGCTGTAATGAGACTAGTTATTCATCACATGAATAAAATGAAAGAACAGGATTTGATGAGAAAAGCAATTTCAGAAGAAGAAAGCCAAAAATTTGACAGTCTTTTAGCATTATATGGACTTGCTGCCTTTCAGCGTGTGAAACTTTCTGAAATATATCACTTATTACGTAAACTAATCAACATGAGTGAGAATTTATCACCTTTATTATATGCAACTGCCATGTCTCTGATATCCAAACGCGGCAAACGCACCAAAGTCCTTGAAGAACTTGTTAGAAATGGACTTACTGGAAACACTGCAGCTATTTGTTTGCAAATCCCCATGGAAGGACTTGATAAAGTCATTGAATGAGACTTGTCAATACAGAAAAATAAAAAAAATAAATAAATGAATTTAAAAAAAAATTAAAAAAAATAAAAATTCATAATATGTGACCCGTCATGGGCAAAGGATGGTTCCGTCCTACTGATTTATCCTGAGTCAACGGTTCATAATTCTTCTGTCGAACCAAACCTGGACAAGAGGCTTGATTCGACAGAAGAATCAAGAACCGCCGACTTCCGACTAGGGTTGTATGCTCTCGTTTTTATTGAGAAAAACGAGCTATGGACAACTATGAACATATCTAAGAGATTTGTTGATCTTGACCTTAACCACCCTTTTCCAATGACGGATCACATATAATGATAATTTGCATGCCAAATATTATTATTACTAGAAAGAAAAGCAATATTCTTATATATTGTCATGATAAAACATGTTCATTGTCCACATATTTTTCAAATGTTCTTACAATTTTAAGGCATATTTCATTGACACAGGGAACATGCATTATATGTCCAATACAATGCATGTTCCCCATCACATTGAAATATAGTTAGGTTCTAAAACTATGTATAATCAAACCTGTATATGACATTATATTCTAATAAATATAACAAATATATCTTGGTTTTTGTTGTTGTTGTCATTTTCTTGCATGCGCATCAAACAGTACATTAAAAAATGTTGAATAATTCCTAAAGTGCTTAAATATATATACAAAACCTAATTTGAGGTATAGAGGCGCCCTCTTTTGTAATGTTTTAGACCTAGACATTTTGCGTATAGACTATATACAATACATACAGCCCTTTAGAAATTAAACATAAATTGTTGAAAACGTATCCATGTTGAAACCAGGTTTGTTAGATTTTCATAAATGTCTAGAGCAAATCATTCTAATGTTACTTATTCACCAACAATAACAACAATTGAATTCAGTCATTCTAAAAAACATATATCAACCAAGTCAAAAACCAGCATTTTTTTGTAAAGAACTTATTATTATCACTATTATTGTTATTAAAAAATTAATATCATAATGGAACTTTCCTAATTATTTCAAAAAATTATGAGTCTATAATTGTTCTCTGATTGTTCTCTGTTCATTATAAATCAAACAGATTTTTGTCAACAATCTGCATTATTGTTTTGATATTGAGTGTCTTTTTACTAATAGGCTTTAATCTAGTAAGAGTGGGAATCTTTAAAATCTATAAAAATCTTCCCTATCCCCCAACACAGGGGCAGCAAGAATTCTCCTTCTCATATTTTGCAGGTCCTTAAGCACCCCCATGCCCTGCTCAAGGAAAGATTCCCATTCTTGGAAGTTCATGTTGATATGAATGTCAGTGGGCAAATCTCGTTTGCTAGCTGCCCTATAATATCGAATATCAAGATTTGGTTCATCTGAACACACATAGGAGTACACTCCCTCCCCCAACAAAATTTCTGATCCTACGATTTCCTGTCTTTGGACAGACTTCAGGGCCTCAGTGATATTTGCACTATTACGTAATATTTTGACAAATTGTTCGGCAAAAAGCCTAATGCCACCAGGCCCAATCTGTCCAGTGAATCTGTTAAAGCTTGTCAAATTGAGCAGATGGTAGGTGGCATCATCTTTTGTGACCGTACCCAACACAATAGCCTTTCTGCCAGGGTTGCCAAATCGATGCGCATTTATGATTTCAAAGGGGGACAGTGTCCCAGTCCCCCTTCCTGGAGTGGGGAAATGGCCGGGGAAATGATAAGGTCTCGCAGGAGGCCTAGCTACTTGTGGAAGTTGTGCTTGGTTATGCATTGCAGGGCTATAGGGAGTATACGGTCTTAACCTTGGATTTCTTGGTCTCCTAGTCCTGGGAGCATGTGGGGGAATTGCACGTGGTCCTAAAGGGGTTCGAAAATTATCCACTGTGTTCATCATCTCACAACCAGGCACATAACCCCCCATAACACCATAACCAATTGCTGGACCAAATGCCTGGGTGGGCATTCTTGGCATTCTAGCAGACATTAAGTTGTTGTTCAAATTGAACATGTGAACATTGTTCATCCCAAATGCCTGCCGCCTTCTAGACTCATTAATCGGTTGATTATCATTATTTAGAGGTACTGACTTTATCTCGCCTTTGTCTTCCCCCATTTTCACTTCAGCCGGCATGACATTGTTGTTGTTGTTGTCATTGTTGTTTATGGTGTTGTTGTTAGGGTCCATATCTCGTACTGTTGTATCTGGCTGTGACAAGGAGATAAATATTTCTTGCATAGTCCTATCATCCTCAGCCTGAAATATGAAATATGAAATAATAAATAAATGGGGAATAATAAAATATAACAAACAAACAAACAAAAAATAAAACAACTCTACCAGTTCTGGTTTGTTTTGGCGGGAAAATCAAGAACCGTTGACTCATTTTTTTATTTTTTTATTTTTTTTTGTCTCCAAAAACCTGGACATCTGTGTCAAGCCCTAGCACCCACCCCTGTTATAGTTGTATTCAAAATCAAACCTAAAGCTGACTAACCACATTGACTAATGAAACACCTTTCAGAAAAATCAAGCGTTAGTTGAAATAACAAAAGTTTAACTGAATAGTTATAATGCTTATTTTAAACGAACATACCTGTGCCACAAATTCAGCAGCCTCAGTCATGAGTGCATCAGTCTCAGTTATCAACGCATTGGCCCTTGCAATTATATCTGGAACATCTTCCTCTTTTTCCTTAGGTGAATTTGGTGAGTTTGGTGAAGCCATTGTTTTTTTTGTTATAGCTAAATATGCACAAGTGGCTAGTCAATGTTCACTCTTTTTGGGAAATCCAACTAAGTGAGGTCTAAACAAAGACTCAGTCTAATTTTATTGTCTAAAAACATAAACCACGCCTTTAGAGTATCCCACTAATTTACCTACCTGTTTAATCTATATTAGAAACTTAATTAAGGTCAAAATGTCACTCTTTTTAATGTTCTGACTTATATTTCGCGCTAGTTTTTGTTTAACCAATGACTGCGTGGTCCGTCTATACCTAGCTCCGCCTCCACATAGCCTGTAAACGTCAATCTAGTCTCTGATGATTATATTAAGCCCAGTCACAGACACAGCCACTCTGACCCACTTTATTCTACAATTCCCAGACTTGAGTATTAACCCTTAACACTCTGAAAAAAGCGTTATGTGTTGAGAGACAGTGGTACTTACATCTCAAAGCTTGTAATTATTCTGAGTTAGTGGTTCTTGAAACTTCTCGTCAAAACTTACTTGTGATCAGTGGTTCTTGAAATATTGACCAGAAGTCAGTGGTTCTTGAAACTTTTGGACAAAATTTCAAGAACCACTGACTTCTGTGAAAGTTCTGTCAAAGCTTACTAATTTCTGGTCAGTGGTTCTTGAAAATGTGTCCAAAAGTTTCAAGAACCACTGACTTCTGGTCAATATTTCAAGAACCACTGATCAGAACTTAGTAAGCTGGTTCTTGAAACTTCTGTCAAGAATCACTTACTAGAAAATAGTGGATCTTGAAATATTGTCCAGAAGTTAGTGGTTCTTGAAACTTTTGGACACATTTTCAAGAACCACTGACCAGGACTTAGTAAGCATTGACGGGAACTTTCCACAACCATTGACTTCTGATTAGTTGTTTTCTATAATGTTAGAAGGTTACACGTGTATAACACTATAAAGCTCAACCACAATTATGACATACTATAAACATTGTAACATCAAATCTGACTTTGATATCACGTATCAATTCACCATCCCATTGTGTTTGAGAGGCGTCTGTCTATTGGTGGCTTTTCACTCAAGTATTGATTGTGTCAATTTAAAAAAGCGGGAATTTTTAAAGTCGTTTTCGCTGACATATGTAGTGCAAGATGGCTGTGTCTACAGTAGCTGGATGTTTATTTCTAACAGCAACTTATTTGTCCTGTGTACGAAATCCCTTGAGTGATCATTTGCTGGCAGATAGGACAACTGCCTCGGCTCGATTCATTGAAATAATAGGGGCCAAGATTGATTCCTTGGAATATGATGAATATGTGTGGTTAAGTCTACAAGAAGTCTACATGGACAGGAATATATATGTGTGTAGGCATGGTGTGTGTTATCCCAATATGCCTAGTTCAACAACGCTGTATGGTGTAGATACTTCACAGATAATTGACACGGATAAGGAAACAGGTATTTTTAAATCAACCATTCCTCAACAAGCCGAGACTACTGAAATCAAGAAACCTGTGCCAACCCCATCTACAACAAGAGATCTTAGTTTACCTTCAACTCTGGACTCGCCAAAAACTGTTAATAATAATTATTATTATTATTATGACCAAGTGCCAAATTCTTCTCAGAACAATATTAATGCAGATGAAGACTATCACCATAGCAATACAGAAGAAATAATTCTTGGTGCGTCAACAGGTGTATTTTCACTTGCGACTTTATTATCAATTTTGAGATATTTGAGTAAAAATAAAAGATATGTTAGATATCCACGCTATATATTTGGTAATAAATGCTGTAGGTGTGGATATAATGAAGTAACTCAAGAGGAAGACAGAAACGAAGAAGAGGAAAGGAGGGAACCTATGTTAGCCCCACTTGGCCAAAATAATGAGAACAATCAAGACTCAGCTGACTTGTCGAGTGAAAATACCAGCCGTGGTGAGGGTGGAGTGGGTGTCCAGGGTGAGGCTGAAGCTTTGACCATTGAAGGGAGTGGTGGGGCCCACAATGTAGTTCAACCACATATCAATATACAGATTGAACAAACATTCCCAAAACAGAGCAGCTCTTCTGAAGCAGTTCTTGCAGGAAATGTGACAACTGAACCAGCTATTCTGGAAATGCCTGAAATACTCACCTTGCAAACAGATCCTGAAGCTTCTGGAGCCTCTACCCCCTCCCCACCCCCACTACAACTACGCAAAGCAACAGAAAGATTTACTTTTCCTGGTTTCAGAAAGGACATGTCTCTATTTAATAGTATTTCCTTGGGAAATAATTCCAGTTCTGTTTTTGGTGATGTGAATACTCCCTCTTCTTCAAGTAACTTGTTTACTCCTATTTTGAAATATTTTGCAAAAAGGAATGCTAAGACCAGTATCAGGGATGAGGTCAATTCTGCAAGACTGAATCAAGTTCTAACTAAAATGCCCAAACAACCTCACATTAAAAAATTAGATTTTAATGAAACTTTTTACCAGGATACACCTATGTAGTTTTATATGTTGATCCAGTTTTATACATGTTCCAGGGTCCCAGGACTTATTTCGATGGTAAAGAGATTTATGACAACGAAATAAGTCCTGGGACCCTGGAATATGTATAACTAATATTCTGTAAACTTTTCCCCCGGGACATACTTCATTGATTTCATTGTTATTGAAACAGAATATGCATATGCTATTTTTTTTAAAAATATATTGAGTGTTATGAATATGCATGCATCATAATACATGTTCCAGATCTGGGGACTTTTTTGTGCTGATAAGGGAATATTGCACATTCCGAACCAAGTTATATTTAAAATATCAAATACATGACTTGTTATTGAGAACATGTATAACTAAATTTTATGTAAGATTTATCAAATCAAAATTGATTATGATTTTGTTTGAATCAGAATAACATGCATATGTCAATTTTTGAAGAAAAAAATATTGAGTGTTATGAATATATGTAGTCATGATAATACATGTTCCAGTTCCGGGACATATTTCATTGACATGGGAATTTGTGTCAACAAAATATACCTTGATATGCAGGAATATGTATAACTAATTCTATGTAAACTTTCTCAAATCAGAACCAATTATGTTATTGAGACAAAATATGCATATGCTATTTTTTAAAAATATATATTGAGTCATATGAAAATGCATGCATGCATTATAATACATGTTCTAGACCCGGGCCATATTTTTTCGTTGATAACAGAATTTTGACAATGAAAATATGCCTCGGCTCTGGAATATGTATATGTAATTTTATGCAAGTATTCTCCAATTTGAATTAGAGTAGACCTATACATAATCAATATTGCGTATTATGTAATTATTTGAACACTGATGTATGATGTGGTAAGTTGTTGTTGTAGATTTAGCGCACCGTAATTTACATGACTATTGACATGATTTAGTAATGAATATATATCTCTAGGAATAGTTAGCTAAGGCAAGCTTTGAATTGGAAACAAAATTTATGATCTGCTAATCTGTTCATTGTGGTTTTAAACTTGTCATAGTTCTGATGAATATTAATTAATATTTTGGTAAAGTAACTTGAAGAATGCGTTTTTGAAAGTCATTGAATCTGATTATTTGTTGTTAGTGTTGTTGTTGTTTTGATTTTGTTTTGTTCTTGAAATTATGGAGAAGAAAGAAAAACAATTTGGATTAAAAACATACTTTAATTTTTCAATACTCCCCGACTTATTTTTATCTAGTAGGCTACTGTGTTTAGCTGGATGTATGGTTCCGAACTGGATATAGCATTATGTGCAGGTGCTGAAATTAGGCCTTGAGGGATCTCTCTTTATAGGGTGTTTAGGCGGTCTGCCATGTCCCACACCATCTATTTATGCATTAAAAAATAGTTCGAATCATTGTTTTGCAGCCTCAAACTTCTATAGAGTATATTATACATAAACAACCCAGACTATACTGTAGCTTAATGGGGTCATGTATTATAATGTACTCACTATTTTGTCATGGTTGCAATATTCCTTTGCAAGCAGCCGTTTATCCGCTATGTTGTAGACAAAGTCAGCTTAATAGCACAGGCACCAGTTGACCTCCCTTTTGACTTCAGCTCAGACATGTACTAAAACCTGGACCGAACTCTGGACTCGGACTCTGGAATCTGGAACTTTGGACCTGGAACTTTGAGTCCAAAATTCCAGAATCCAGAGTCCGAGTCCAGAGTCCGGTCCAGGTTTTAGAACATGTCTCTCTAATGGGAATGTTCACTAAGCAGAGACAATGAAGTTTATCCCAAGGCTATTGCTTCTGTTTAGATATTCTGTGAACAATCTTGCCAACCATTTAGTGAAACTTAAGCCCTAGAGAACTCCCTTATCAAACCATACTTATAAAAGCACTGTAATTTCATTGCCATGACATCTTTTTGATCAAGACATGCTTTAACGGGCGATTCTTCCTGTTAGCTAGCATTGCGTATGCCCTCCTTAATTTTGTAATGCATATTGTTGTTTTGATCTTGCAGCTTTGTTCTGTTGTATGAGAACTAGCTTTTCATGGGAAAATCTACTAAATTCTGGAAGCTTGATGTGCATAGGCAGTCCTCAGTGCATGAATAAAAGACTAGTCAGAAGTCAGTGATTATTGTATAATCAGCTATGTTCAAATAAAATAATCCATATATTCATTTTATTTTTTCAAATTGTATTAATAACTAGGAATAATAATGAACCTACACGAAACTTAAGGTCATGCAATGTATATTGTTTTGGGGTTTTATTTATGTAGCTCTTTTACGGTTTATGTGTCTTTAACTAGCAAAGTGTAGACATATTTACATACTTTCTCCTATATGTAGGCTAACAAAATAAACAAGAGCTTGGTACAGGGTTCAGTGATTGATAACAACTGGAACTTTCAGAATTTATAGGGCTAAGTCATCCCACTCCCATCTTTGAGGTGATTCAATCTCAATCATGGTCTGCTGTCTCATTTTCATATAACACATAATGATGGTTATAATTAATATTAAAATTATAATACTGCACACAGAGGAAAAAATGATGAATTTTTTTTTCCAAGTATGCGCCACTTCTCCAATCCCAACATCCATAGCTTTCAGACTATCATTTGAAGTAATTTCAGTAATGTTATGAAGCATATTTATCCCAGTCACCAATATATTGGGTTTTGTGGATGTTGTGTAAATGTTATAATCCAACTTGTCAGTGCGTTGTTCAGGTTTTTCATGTTCTGTGCGTCTTTCAGGCACCAGACCGAGCTTAAGTTTAGTTGAAAGCGTGTCATCTGCATAGCTGTCTTTGAAAGTGGGTGTGGATGTTGACATAATTCTGACAGTGTGTTGTTTGTTTTTTACATGTTCTGTGCGTCTTTCAGTCGCGAGTCCGGGCTTAAGTTCAGTTGAAAGCGTGCTTGTTTTCCACCAAACCCTGTCATCTGCATAGCTGTTTTTAAAAGTGGCTGTGGTTGTTGAAATAATCTCTTCAGAAAAAGATTTTTTGGGCGTAATCGGTTTTGTCACAGTTTCATCTACTTTGCCTTCTTTATCTCGCACACAGCTACCATTCTTACAGAAAAATCGAGCCTGTAAAGTTATAATTTCTTTCAAATTAGGCCAGACTTTTAGTTCATACCGTCCAATTTGCATGCCTGTATCTGATATATAGACAGTTTTGGTCTTCAAACTATCTAAACTGGGTTCATTTCCTTCCATATAGACCCACTCACAAGACATATAGCTATCCACCTCGCACACACAGCCCATAAAATTATCACCCAGACATCTCTCACATGAAATAAAATCCATTTGCGTGAAGAAAAAGACCAAGATCCATAACGCAGTAGCCATTTTGAATACTGTTCTGTGATATGTAACATCTGGGTTTTTTTTTCATGACATAAAAGTGTAATTGTTCTGTGTTGAAAGATGTTTGAAAGAATAACTGTAAAGTATTTTAATTTTAACTCTAAAACCAAAATACTTCAAATCAACATTTAAAAAAACACAAAAGATTTTAATCAATATATAAAATGCATCCGTGTTGATGAAAAAATAAATGATTATTTTTTTTTATTCATTTATTCATTTATTTTAGTGTAAATAATTTTATTCATTTTTTAGAATTATTTATTTTGCAAGTCCTTTCAAACTAAGTTACATAAATAGACTGGCACCATCTAGCGGGATATTTATTCATTTTATTCCCATGCAGTGGCGCCACTTAGCGTAATCTGCAATGAGGCGCACTACGATTTATTAAAAGTCAAAGAATAAATTGTACTGACAACTGAAATTCTTGAGTCTTCTGAAAACAAGTACAAACAACCCTAGTCATAAGTCAGTGGTTCTTGATTCTTCTGTCAAGCTTGACAGAAGAATCAAGAACCACTGACTCAGGATAATTCAGTAGACAAGGAATAAATTGTACTGAAAACTGAAATTCTTGAGTCTTCTGTTTAATTAAGCCTGGGTCGTTATCTGGTTATATGTGACCCGTCATAGGAAAAGGATGGTTAAGGTCAAGGTCAGCCAATCTCTTAGATATGTTCATAGTTGTCCAGAACTCGTTTTTCTCGTTGAAAAAAAAAAGTCAAACAACCCTACTCATAACTCAATGGTTCTTGATTCTTCTGTCAAACCAAGCTTGATCTAGGCTTGGTTTGACAGAAGAATCAAGAACCACTGACTCAGGATAATTCAGTAGGACGAAACCTCCCATGATGGACCACATATATAGATGACTTTAAGTCAAATAAGATGTTTGTTTTGGAAAGGTCTATAGAGGTCAGATTTAACGAATGCAATGGGAAATTAGGCCAATATGTAAATCAGTGTTAGCAGGTGTTTGTTGTGGTTAGGTGAAATTTAATGAAGGCGGAGGGGGAATTGGGATAATATGTAAATACCCAGCCTGCGCATGCGCTTGGTAGTATGAGTGGGCTTTTAAGGTCTTTAAAATGCAAATATGATGCTTGAGCATGCGTGCCTGCATCATAAGCATATACCACATGCGCCAGATGCATCCCGGGACATTTAAATACGTTGACAAAACACAAACCNGGCTTATATGTGAATTGGCTGTTAGACTTCTAGTCATATATGCTACAACCCAGCACAGCAGACAAAAAACCTTTTGCATTACAACTGTATCCTTAAAACGCAAGCTTTTTGTGAGTGAGTTATTTTTGCAGCATCAATAACTTGAGGTGAGTTTTGATTTTTTATATTTTAAGTAAACATTGACTATTTAAGGTCATTGTTGATAATAACAATGACCTAGTAATAATTAATTAGGTTAGTTAGCAGGTCCGTAGCCAGACCCTGAAGCTTGGTGGGTCTTTTTGGTAGTCCAGGGGTGATCTTTTTTGGCTGAAAAAATAGATGATCTTTACATGTAACATATAGACAACTTTTCCAAAGGTGGTGGCTCTGAGGTCCCGGGACCCCCTTGCCTACAGACCTGGTTAGAATAGGTCTATAATTCATAATCATGGCGTCTCAATCAGGTGGTCAGATTTCAAATGAAACATTTTTTGATGAATTAGATAGGTTATGTACAACAATTTGTAATACACATAACCTTCAAGGAGATATACAATCCAACACAAAAACTATTCTGACAATAGATCAGGAAAACCCACAAAATAGTGAGGCAGACACAGATAATGCACTTCAAGACATTATTCTATCTAGCATAGACAGCATTGTGGTGTTGTCTCAAGAGAAACAGAACAGTGAACAGTTATCTACAGTTTCCAATATAGCTGAGACAACTGATACAGTTATTACAGTCCAAGATGATATTCAATCTAGTACAAACATAACTGAGGCATTAACTCAGCAAAATTTGCAGAACACACAACAAGAATCTGCACTGGCTAATAACCTTACTGCAAAGGTTAATCAGGAAATTAAATCTATTTTAGCTTTGTCTCCACCTATGATTTGTAGCCCATCACCACAAACTTCACACAATTCAGATTTTGTTTTGTTAGATGCCTTAATGAGCTCAGGCATAATTTCAACACAACCAGAAGCGAGGGATGATCAGTCTTCTCATGACCATGCAATATTTGAGAAACTTTTCCAACAAGGAAATTCTTATCCTAGTTGTCCATCTCCAGAAGAGTGCATCATATATAAACATGATTCTTACTCTTCTGTAGCACACATGCCACAATCTTCTCAGAAAAATTGTCTCCCATGCATACCCAAACCTCCAGAAGAAGCTAGTATACAACTGAGTTCTGAGTCTTCTGCAAAAAACTATCTAACAAACACTCCACTGTCATCTCAGGAAGATTGTCTCCCATGCATACCTAAGTTTTCTGAAGAAAGTGGTATACAACACAGTTCTGAGACTTGTACAGAAACCTGTCTGCCAAGCCCTTCACAGTGTTCTCAAGAAGATTGTTTCCTAGACATACTTGAGTCTTCTGAAGATATCTTTATAAAACATAGTTCTGAGTCTTCTGCAGACACCTGTTTAGCAAGCAGTTCACAGTTTTCTCAGAAAAACTGTTTTCCACACATATCTACAATTTTTGAAGATTCTAATTCTAATTCTTCTCAAGAAACATATTTGTCATGCGTATCACAGCCCTCTCAGAAGGACTATGTCCCACATGTGTCTGAACCATCTTTAACAGATGTTAACCTGCACAATCCTAATTCTGTTGAAGAAAACTGTGTAGCACAGTCTTTTCAAGAACCCTGTCCCCCACACACACCTGATGTGGATCCGTCAGCTGATTTGACAAATGATCTGACAACAATAGCCAAGGAAGATATTGAATGTTATACAGAAGGTTGTGATAATATCCTTTTATGGGCTGCTCAAAAATCTGGACTTGTACCTGACCCACCATTACACAAGACACATTCTAGCAATCAGGAAAAGTTGAACAAACTTGATAGTGCTCAAAATTCCCAACAAAAACGAAAATCAACCACAATTCCTAAAAGTACTGACAACACCAAAAATCCCAAAACAACAAGGATATGGATATGTGAAGAGTGTGGGAAAACATTTCATAGTGACTATCATCTTAAGAGGCATGGTGATGTTCACAATAAACCTCACAGACAAATTCAACATATTTGTGAAATCTGCACCAAAAAACCAGTTTTCATTTATACTAGAAATTTTCGTCGTCATTATCAAACATTCCATCCAGGGGTAGAATTATTGAATGAGATAACATTGTGTGCTATATGTGGTCTTGGTCATGAAAAAGACAAAACATGCTCAAAAAAAGGTTGCGAAGAAAATAAAAATTTGAAAGCAAAAGACAAAACAAAAAAGAAATATTACCTGTGTGCAAAATGTAAAACTATGAAGCTTGTAGATACTCATGTAGAGAAAAATATCTGCTCTGGCTGTTTCCATAGGCGTCCACTTCAGACAGGTAAAGGTGATACGCGAGGTAAGACTCAAAGTAAAAGTCAGCCTAAATCACAAGCTAAGAATCAAACTAAAGAACAACCAGAGAAACAAGCTAAGATACAAACTAAGAGTCAACCAAAACCACAAAACACTGACAAAGAGAACCAGCAACCATCCAAATTATGTCAAAAATGTGGTAAAATAAGTAGATCATATATAGAAAATGGGATTTGTGCACCTTGTAAGACACTTGCTAAAAAACAGAGCAAAGAAAAAAAAACAACTTCAAAATCTAAACGAAGAATCATTAACACGTCTGAGTTTCGTTGTCATAACTGTGACTACGCATGCGCAAACAGGAAAGAAATGTACAGTCATCATTTACAAGACCATCAGAACTCTCTTCAAATGCAAAGGGCTCCTTGGAGAGTAAATAGGGTTTCTGCTCCATGGGAAGATGATAATGGTCTAACCACTGATGAAGCTCTCCTTGACACATATGCATTGCATCATTCTTTAATTTTGCAACCACATCGCAGAGGTCTATTGGCAAATACTTATAATTTCCCTGTGGATAATACATTGAATATTCAGGGCATTATTAGTCATGTCAGGGACATTTTTCTTCAGTTAAGAAATAGTTTCAAAATCAATGTTAGTTTTGGCTATATCTTAAGGAATATTGAAAGCGGAGAGTACAGATACTTTAAAGCTTACGAGAACCAAAGTGCTTTAAGAAGGCCTTTTCTTGTTTCAAATGACCAAGATATGAAAAAACTTGATAACCATCTGAAACAATTAGACATCATGACACACATAATGAAACAAAGACCAAATACAAAATTCAGAATAGAATTGTTGACCAATGTCCTGTACACTGTCTACTCAACCAATTTCAGACTGGGAAGTGATATTTTCCTTCCTCCTTACATCAAGCGACACAAAGCTATAATAGGCTTAGACAAAGATGTCCATTCAAGAGATTTTCAAAACCCAAATTTATGCTTATTTCGGTGTTTAGTGGCTTTTACAAAACCTGACTTATTTGAAAATAGGAAGGCAAAGTCTATTGAAAAGGAAAGCCAAAAACTTGCCAAAAAATGGAGCCAGTTCACTGGTCAACCATACATTTCTTCAACTTTTGAGGGTGTAGATATTGATAATATTTGCAATGTAGAGGCATGTTTCAAAGTAAACATCAACATATTTTCACTGAAAGAGGATGAAAGCTGTGAAAGTGTTTACAGATCCCCTTCTCAATTTGATTCCAGCATGAATCTCAATCTATACCAGAACCATGTTAGTTTCATAAAAGATATGAAAACTTACTGTCAGAAGTTTAGGTGTTCTGTCTGTGAAAAACAATTTGATAGAAGGGATAAATGGAAGGATCACATTAAAATTTGTGATGGTAAACAAAAGCTTGTTTATCCAGGTGGTTTCTTTAAACCTCCCACCACAATATTTGAAGATTTAGAAAGTTATGGCATCCATGTTCCTCCCAACCAACGGTTTTTCAAGGAGTTTTTAGTCTTTGACTTAGAGGCTATTTTGTCACCCAATGAAGAACGTACCACAGACAAATTGACATGGACTCATACTCACAAAGCTATCTCTGTTGCCATTTGTTCAAACGTGGAAAATTACACACAACCATTCTGTATAGTAAATGGAAACATGGAAATATTAGTTTGTCAAATGGTTGAATACATGAAAGAAATTGCAGTTGTGGTCAAAGAAAGAAAACTGCTTGCATACAATTGGGTTTTTACAGAAATAGATATCGAACTACAAAAATGGAATAGAGCTGACAGTCCCCAAAACAAAGTTGACAAAATGATGACTAGTCAATTATTGAGCTTAAAAAACAAAATGGAAACATACTGTTCTCAAATACCAGTGTTAGGTTTCAATTCAGCAAAATATGATCTCAACCTAATAAAGGAAAAAATTATAAAAACCTTAGATCTTGCAAATACCAAGCACAAATTTGTTATCAAAAAGAATAACAGCTACACAGCTATTAGTACACCAATATTCAAATTCTTGGACATAACCCAATTTCTAAGCCCCTGTACTTCATATGCTTCATTCCTTAAAGCATTTGAAGTTGAAGAAAGTAAAGGTTACTTCTGTTATGAGTACCTTACCAGTGAAGATGTATTAACAGAGAGACAGCTTCCACCCTTGGGAGATGCATGGTGGTCAACTCTGAAAAACAAAAATGTACTAGATGATGGAAAGCACTCCATAGAAGAGAATTACCAATGGTTACTTGAAACATGGGAAAGAGAGAAAATGCAGACCATGGAAGATTTTCTGAAATGGTATAATTGTCTGGATGTTTATCCTTTTGTGAAAGCAGTCAATCGTCTCTGTGTGTTTTATTTTGATAAAGGCATAGACATATTCAAAGTAGCTGTGTCAGTTCCAGGTATAGCTAGAAAAATGGTTTTTGAAGAAGCCAAAAAACTAAATGCCAACTTTAGTTTATGTAATCATGAGAACAAAGATATTTACCATACAATTGAACAAAATTTGGTTGGTGGTCCTTCTATTATTTTCACAAGGCATCATAAAGCTTATGAGACACACATAAGAAATAACCCAGAAATCCTATGTAAACGCATTTATGGATTTGATGCAAATGCATTGTATTTGAATTGTTTAGATGCAGAAATGCCTGTGGGATATTTTGTTAGAAGAAAAGATGAAGACAATTTTAAAGGCAAATCAACCGTCAAATATTCAGCAATGTTTCATTGGATGGATTGGCTTAACTTGACCCAAAATTTGAATATCAAACACTATAGAAATAATGGAAAAGAAAAGAGAATTGGTCCTTATTTAGTAGATGGCTATGATAGTCAAACAAATACAGTGTTCCAATATCAAGGATGTTACTTTCATGGGCACAAGTGTTACTTGAACAATAGCATCAGAAATGAGAAAGCTAAAGCAGAGCAAGAAAAGAGAAGACAACAAACTGCAGAATGCATTGCTTACTTAAGATCTCAAAACTATACAGTTGTTGAAATCTATGAGTGTGATTTCCACAAAGAACGCAAAAAGAATGCTGCATTACAAGAACTTATCAATAAAGATTTACCTACTTTCTATCAGTTGTATCCTGGGGAAGTTACAGAAGATTTCATACTACAGAATGTTCAACAAGGCAAACTGTTTGGTATGTTAGAGGTTAATATTTCTGTTCCCTTAACATGGGACGATGTAGATGTAACTCCCAACACAAAACTGTCTCCATATGATTATTTCCAAGAGATGTCACCCTTGTTTAGTAATACTGATGTAAAATTTGAGGATATTGGGGAACACATGCAGAATTATATTATAGAACATGAGCTTGGCCAAGGACCTCGAAGACTATTAGTAGGAGCAATGAAAGGTGAACACATGCTAATAGCCAGTCCACTTCTACAGTGGTATATTAATCATGGCTTGAAAATAACTAAAGTCCACCAAGTGATAGAATACAAGGCTCAAGCTTGTTTTAGTGGTTTTGTAGAGGAAGTGAGTAATAGTCGAAGAGCAGGAGACATAAGCGAGAATAAGGCAGTTCTTGCTGAGACAATGAAATTGATAGGAAATTCAGCATATGGTTCTATGATTATGAACAAAACAAAACATAAACATATAGATTATGTTGATGGTTACCAAAAAGCAGCAAAAGCTGTTAACTCTTTCAAGTTTGAACAGTTGACAGAAATAGATTTTGATTACTTTGAAATACAATCTTTCAAAAACAAAATAGTGTTAGATCTTCCCATACAAATAGGCTATTTCATACTTCAACTAGCTAAATTGCGCATGTTGAGTTTTTACTATGACTGTCTTGACAAACTTATAGACAGAAATCATTTCNAATATTTGGAAACTGATACTGACTCTGCCTATATGGCAATTTCCTGTGAGAAATTTGAAGATGTCATAAGACCAGAGATGAAAGACGAATATACAAAATGGTTAAATGATTCTTGTTTCTCTAGCGAATTTAAAGCTGATAATAAAACCCATTGGTTTCCTAGAACTTGTTGTGTAGAACATAGCAAATATGATAGAAGAACACCTGGATTATTCAAGCTAGAATTTGAAGGAGATCAGATGATAGGGCTTTGCTCTAAGACCTACATTGTGACAAGAGGAGAAGAATACAAATTCAGTAGTAAAGGCATCAATAAAAACCATATACAAGATCCATTGCATATTTTTAAAAATGTGCTTGAGACAGGGAAACCTGGAAGAGGGGATAATATTGGTTTCCGGGCTAAAAATAATGGGGTGTGTACTTACACTCAGCAAAGAGATGGGTTTTCCTATCTTTATTGCAAGAGGAAAGTTATGAATGATGGAAATCATACAATTCCACTAGATATAACTTTGAATCCCCTTAAAAGAGCCAAAACTGATTGATGATTGGTTAGTTTAAAACCAGTCTCCCTTGGAAGAACATGTATCCTTTTGAAGGTCCATCCACATTTTCTTTATCAGGAACAAGTGGTAGTGGTAAGACCTCTTGGTTGTATAAGCTTCTGCTTCATAAAGAAGAACTTTTCCCACAGAATCCACCTCAAAAGGTTCTATATTGTTATGGAATATGGCAAGATCTATTCAGCAAAATGGAGAATGATATTAAGAATATCATTTTTCATGAAGGTTTACCAAGCTCTAGTCAGATAGATGATATATGTTCAAACAATGCTCATAACATTATTGTTCTGGATGATCTAATGCATGAAGTTGTTAAAAATTCTGATATAGAACTTTTATTTACTAGAGGGGCTCATCATAAAATGCTAAGTATCATATACATAAACCAAAATATGTTTATGCAAGGAAAAAATGCCAAAAGCATCAATCTTAACTGTCACTATTTAATTCTGTTTAGGAATCCTAGGGATACCTCACAGATTAAAAGACTAGGTCAGCAGATTTTTGCAGGGGAAAGTAAATTGTTAGTGGATGCCTATAAAGACTGTATGCAGGAAGCATATTCTTATTTAGTCATTGATTTGTCTCCAAACGCAGAACACAAACATAGACTAAGAACAAAAATATTTCCTGGTGAGGACACCATCATTTATCTTCCTCATGGATCCATGTAACATATCAGACAATGGGATAAGGGATGTATGGAATGTATTTGGGTATTCTGTTCCCAAAATGGAAGTGGTATTTTTTTCCCAGATTGTTGCCTTGTATATAGTTATCATTACATGTCTGATAAATTTGAGTTTGACTAGTGGTACTCAAGAACTGTGGATTAGTTTATTATCAGCCTCAATAGGCTATCTTCTCCCTAATCCTTCTATTAAAAACACAAAAATTATTGTGCAAAAAAATATCATATAAAGAAGCACAACTATACACAGTTCTTTATATAAGACCAACATCATTTATTACATCCAGTTCAATCCTGAACATCCAAGTGAACACATCTATATTATGACTAGGAGGTTAAAGGTTGGTGAAAGCTTTTTAAGGTTTCTAGTTGATAGTTTAACTTCAAAAAAACAAGCTCGCTGTGTTCTTGTAGAAGCCTCTAGGAAACATTTAGATATTCTTGGTGAAGTATTCTATAATCTTTTGAAGAACCAAGACAGTCTATCACCTAGTTTAAAAAGAATAGTTATAAAGAGAAAAAAACTATTAAGAACTTTTGTGGAATTAAGCACAAGTAAACACGCACAAAAGAAATTTCTGTATAGACATTTTTATATCTTATATAAGCTTTTAGCTGCCTCCAAAAAAGTAATTTTCCAATTTTTTTAAATATCTAAATGTCAAAAACTGATAAATTTGTACTAGTTCCTTTTGAACGTTATGNACGTTTATTGAAACATGATCAAGTTTCAGAGAAAGAAAAGGGCTCCATTACAGTAAGCAATGACACAGAAAAATCTTCTACTATAGAAGATAAGATTGATAAGCGTACAAAAGAAGAAAAAGAAAAAGAAAAAGAGAAAAAAGAAAATGAGCACACTGAAGTAAATGCCAGGTTAAATCCAGCTGCAAAGTCATTACCAACCTCTCCAAAAATAATAACAGTTCCAGCTAAACCACCAGGCATTCCCGTAAGGAAAAAGAACAAAAAAGCATTCAAGTGGTATTCTTTATACTGATTCTAGTAATGAAGACCACAGAGGAAGAATACTTAAACAAAATCTACTTTGATCCAAAATTCTCAGGTTCTTTCACTGGTCCTGATAAATTGTATAGATTTGTCAAGAAAGAAGGCACATTTCAGATATCTCTGAAAGACATAAAAAAATGGCTACAATCAGAAGAAATATACACTACCAATCGAATAGTTAATAGAAAAATAAAAAGAAGAAAAGTAATTGCTCCATTTATAGATTATATGTGGGATGCAGATACTGCTTCTTTACGAGATTACGCAAAAGATAACGATGGAATGGGTTATTTTGTTTTGGTCATAGATATCATGTCTAGGTATGTTTGGACTCAGGCAGTTAAAACTCCATCTGGAAACGAAATTAAGAAAGTTTTTCAGAATATATTAAAGTCAGGGCGCAAATGTGTGAACCTTAGGACCGACCAAGGTACAGAATTTTCCAATAAGACAATGTCACCATATTTAAAAAAAAATAAGATAAACCATTTTGTTACACAAAACGAGGTGAAGGCCTCCTACGCAGAACGCTCAATACAAACATTGAAGAATAAAATATTCAGATATTTTAGAGCTAAACGAACATTTCGCTGGGTGAGTGAACTTGCTGACATTACAAAGGGTTATAACAATACTTATCATCGCAGTATTAAGAGAACACCTGCTTCTGTGACAAAACAAGATGAAAACGAACTATGGAATCTCTTGTACCAACCAGTAAAAGCCCCTCCTAAAAGAAAAAAGTTATTCAAATTTGACAAAGGAGATTATGTTCGTATTTCTAAATTAAAAAAACCTTTTACAAGGTATTACAGCGAGCACTGGACAAATGAGGTTTTCAAAATAAAAGAGAGACGAATAATAGAACATATCCCAATATATAATCTTACTGACTATTTAAATGATGACATAACAGGCACATTTTATGAAGGAGAACTACAAAAGGTTTACATCGATGAAAATACCAAATTCATCATTGAAGGTGTTGCTGAAACAAAAATTGTAAGAAGGAAACATTGGTCTAAGATCAAATGGTTAGGATGGCCAAAAAAATTCAATACTTGGATTCTGACTTCGACAATTGATAATTATAAATAAATCTGTGACACATTCTTTTCCCCAGAAATAGTCTAGATGTCAAAGGAGGAACATCGCATTTATTTCTCTTCCAAGTTCTGTCTCACACAGTATGACCGTTTTATTGCTACTCTGCCATACCTATTGGATTTGACAGGCAAGTGGAAATGTACTATAAAAGATATTTTCTTTTATACTGAAAACACATCTATTAGTGATTTTGTTTATGTTTTAGGTGATTTTTGTGAAACATCAATTGTTCATGGCAGAGAATTTCCTATATTGAAAAAATTATATTTTCAAGACACTACTAAATATCATTATTTTATAGATCCTCTCTACATACCCATAAAACAAAAACAATTGAATAGAATAGAACTTCAGTTTTTAGATAAANATTTTAAAAAAATTGAGTTTGGAAACAATTTTCTAATAGAGTGTACTCTTCACTTTTATAAAAATGGCAGATAAATTTACAGCATGGAAGCAGCACTTTGTTAAACAAGCTAAAGGCTTGGTGCCTCATGAAGATACATTTTATAATGTGACAACAGAAAAGAGTGGAGAAAAAGCATTTTCTAATGCAAATCCTAATGTCACATTAGTTTCTCCTGTGCAACAATTAGTGGAAAGAGCAAAAAATGATAAGCCAGAAACATCAACTATATATGATCCTGTTACAGGAGTAATGCGTCAGTCTGCCACAAAACACCAAAGGGTACGGAAGTATTCCAAAAAGAGAGGGAAAGCTAAAAAAAGAGTGATTAAGAAAGGACGTGTTAGTAAAAAAAGACGTAAGTCTAAAAGTAAAAGTAAGTCTAAGACTAAGTCTAAGAAAAATAAGACAAGAAAGTTCAGATTCTAAAGAAAAATGACTGATGTAGACAAAAATGAGCTAGGTTATGTACCTGCCTTAGCTCTCTTTGATAAACCATCAGTTGACACAGGTGTGAAGTCTCATAAATGGATTCAGTATAGACCAGTTGCTAACATATCAAGTGGTGTGTTAGAGTTTAGAATTCCAGGGACTTCTAACAGTTACATTAATTTAAAATGTTCCACCCTTCAAATTCAAGGCAAAATAGTCAAAGCTGGAGGGGTAGATATAACTGATGCTGGTGAATTTGTAGGTTTTGTAAATGCACCTTTACAATCACTTTGGAGTCAAGTTGATTTATCTCTTCAACAAAAAGTACTAACATCTGAAGTAGGAACTAATTATGCCTATAAAGCATACATGGATTTACTCTTAAATAATGCGGTAAGTCAAAGTTATCAACTCTCCTCTCAGTTATATATACTAGATGGGGCAGGTATGATGGATAATGTAGAAAATCCTCAATCAGGTGTTAAACTTAGAAGTCTACGAACTGAAAAAAGTCAGATGATACAGTTGGAAGCTCCATTATTATTGGATTTAGCTCAACAAGACAGATATATGTTAAATGGAGTAGACATTGGGTTAAAATTTTGGCCCAATAAAGCCCCTTTTTATTTGCTTTCTAGTAATGGAGAAAATAATTATAAATTTGAAATTAAAGATGTGGTGTTGAATGCATGTACTGCAGAAATATCTCCTGCTATATTAGTAGGTCATGCTGAAGCACTTAAGATAGCACCTGCTGTTTATCCTTATTTTCAGTCAGATGTAAAATCCTATGAAATAAGTCAAGGTGTATTCCAAAAGAGTGTAGATAATATCTTCAATGGGGAAGTACCATCCGAAGTAATAATAGGGTTAGTTTCTGCGCAAGCTTATAGTGGTGCATATGACAAAAATCCCTTCAATTTCCAACATTTTGATTGTAATTTTGTTGGATTTTATGTTGATGGTAATTCAATGCCCAGACAAGAATTGACACCAAAATTTAAGAGCAATAATGGTAACAAAAGATCCCTTCCTGGTACACAAGGAGGTAGGAAGAAAAAAAGAAGAGATATTCCTAATAGTCCTACTTCTGAAGTTGACCCAATATCAGGTTTAGTCCCAGATAAAGAAGAAGAAGAAGAAGAAGAGGTGTGTGATGATGATGTTGATGGTGATAATTCTGAAGCTTTCACAGAAGCATACCTTACATTGTTTGGGCATGAATATGACTCCATTGCAAACATACCCATCACTATGGAACGATTTGCTAAAGGGTTCTGTCTATATAGATTCAAGTTAAGTCAAAATATTGACAGTGATGGCTTCATTTCATTAAGTCGTCGTGGTGTTTGTCGTTTAGCTCTTAAATTCAGTAAATGCATTCCTGAAGAAGCTGTTGTTGTGGTTTATGCCAAGTTCCCTCGTGTACTTCAAATAAACCAGGCTCGAAATGTTATTCTATAAACTATAAGAAAGAATCCGAAATAATCGAAGTGGAACATTTTTATGTCTCCGACCCATAAATGGGAATCTTCAAAAAAAGTAGTGCTCTTATTGTTGTAGAAAAACAAAAACAAAATTCACGTAAAAACATATAACCTGGTATGGAGTATGAGCTTTCATCCCATGACTTAGAAGTTCAGCTGCAAGAACTGCAAATACAAGACCATTATGACAAAAGTTGTCATATTTACCCTGTGGATGTTATTCCTGAAAAGGTTCATCTTAATCAATTTTACATAATAAACACAGACCCTTCCAATGCTCCTGGAAAACACTGGGTAAGTATATTTTTTCCTAGTNAATCTAAACCAGAATTCTTTGATTCTCTTGGTAAATGTCCATCTTCATATTCACATTATCTTTTAGATTTTTTGATTGAGAATGCACCAAACGGTTTCATTTATAATCATATAAGACTGCAAGATAAGTTTACTTCTTGTTGTGGATTGTATTGTATATATTATTTATATTATAGAAAAAAGAAATGTAGTTTTAAAAATATACTAAAGAAATTTGATAATAATTTGAATTCAAATGATAAAAAAGTTATAAAATTTTATGATGAAAAAATAAAAAAAGTGCAAAAAAAAAAAAAAAAAAAAT
>JGI858J16261_1000006_pt1 | contig 25744 bp, 21 predicted proteins | sample TiedelARG03_113m_FD_16261 | JGI IMG/M metagenome (IMG submission 16261) | reverse complement strand
CCAGGTGATTACGTATCAGGTAATAGGCATCGTGGTGAATAATATCGGTGCGTTTACGCGGTCGTGGAATGTTGACCTTGACCGACTCGGCGATTCGCGCATGCGGACCATTGGTCATTAATAGAATCCGATCAGCAAGCAAAATCGCTTCATCAACATCATGCGTAATCATGAATACTGTCTGCTGGGTTTCATTCCATATCTTGACTAACTCCTCCTGGATCATCCCCCGAGTTAATGCATCGAGTGCGCCAAAAGGCTCGTCCAGCAACAGGAGCTCAGGCTGCGTGGCGAACGCACGTGCAATGCTTACGCGTTGACGCATTCCACCGGACAGCTGTGATGGCTTGCGCTGCTCAGTTCCTTTTAGCCCAACCAGCTCAATAAACTTCATACTATGTTCTATAACTTTCTCCTTGCTCCAGTCAGGCCAGCGAGCCTGTACAGCAAAAGTTATATTCTTCAATGTCGTCAGCCAGGGCAGCAGGCTATAGTTCTGAAACACGACACCACGATCCAGACTCGGCCCGGCCACTTCCCTGTCATTCATTAGTACAACGCCTTCGGTGGCTTCATCCAGGCCGGCAAGGATATTCATGATGGTCGATTTACCACAGCCGGAATGACCGATAATGCAAACGAACTCGCCCTTATCAATACCGAAATTAGCATTTTCGAAAACGGTCAGTTCCCCCCCATCAGCATCCGGAAATCGCTTGGCGAGGTACTGAATTTCTACAAAATGTTTTGACATATCACGCTCCTATTCCTCGTACGCGACCAGGCGACTGACCCAGGCCAGAGATATGTCGAGCAACATGCCGACAATACCAATCATGATGATGGAAAAAATCACACTACTAAGATCTAGATTGTTCCATTCGTTCCAGACGTAGTAACCAATACCTGTCCCACCAACCAGCATCTCGGCAGCAACAATCACCAGCCAGGCTATGCCGATGGAAATTCGCATGCCGGTAATGATGGTCGGAGCAGCCGCAGGAAGAATCACCAGCAATGCCGTTTTGAAATGACTTAACTCATGCGTACGCGCTACATTCACCCAGTCCTGGCGTACATTGGCTACACCAAAAGCGGTGTTAATGAGCATCGGCCAGATCGAACAAATAAAAATCACAAATATCGCCGATGCCTCTGAATCCTTGATAATAAACAGAGCCAGTGGCATCCAGGCTAGCGGTGAGATGGGTTTCAATATCTGGATGAAGGGATCCAGTGCCTTCTGCATCAACGGAGACATGCCAACCATGAAACCGAGCGGGATAGCGATGATTGCGGCAAGAAAAAAACCGGTCAGCACACGATATAGCGAATATGCCAGCTGGATACCTATACCCTTGTCATTTGGCCCGGCATCATAGAAGGGGTTTCCCAGTTCTTTAATAGCCAGGCGTCCAACGGCCGTCGGTGGCGGCACACGTGCCTCCTGGTCTGCACCGCCCATTAACATTTCATATTCAGTCTGCGCTGCTGTGGCTTCAGGCGGCTGACTGACCATCTCCCAGAAAATCAGGAAGAAAGACAGCAGCACCAGTGAAACCATCGCCGATCTGAACTGGATCGACTGCAGCATTATGTCCTCCCTATTTTGAAACTCTTGACGTATTCATCAGGCTTTGTGTAATCAAAAGTCTTGCCCATGATGGTATAGTTTTCATAGGTTTTTGAAGGAGGTTCATAACCCAGATCCTTCATGATCTTTGACGTATCCGCGGCTACGTATACCTGTTCGGCGATCTTCTGGTAATCGACATCGCCCTCGATGTAGCCCCAGCGTTTCATTTGCGTCAGTATCCAGACACCCATGGAATGCCACGGGAATGGATCAAAATCAATGCGGTCAGGTACATTTTGCACACTGCCCAGGCCATCGGCATATCGCCCGGTCAGCACCTGTTTGATTACCGGGACTGGCTGGTTGAGATAGTTCTTCGGCGCTATCGCTTCAGAAATTTCAGCCCGATTTTCATGTTTTTGCGAGTAGGCTGTGGCATCTACAATAGACTTCAGCAGTGCACCATAGGTATTCGGATTTTCGGTGGCAAATTCCTGGCTGCAGGCAAATGCGCAACAGGGATGGCCTTCCCAGATATCTTTCGTCAGCATATGGATGAAACCAACTTTTTCCCATACGGCTCTCTGGTTAAACGGATCTGGCGACAGGTATCCGTCAAGATTGCCTGCACGCAGATTGGCAACCATTTCAGGCGGTGGCACGACACGGATCTGGATATCCTTATCAGGGTCGAGCCCATGCTCAGCGACATAGTAACGCAGCAGGAAATTGTGCATTGAATACTCAAACGGTACACCGAATTTAAACCCTTTCCAGTCTTTTGGGTCACGTTTGTCCTTATGATCAACATGCAGCACAATGGCCTGGCCGTTGATATTTTCTACCGCTGGCATAAGGTATGGCTTGGCCGTTGACCCGGCGCCCATGGTCATTGCCAGAGGCATCGGTGTAAGCATATGAGAAGCGTCATATTCCTTGGCCAGTGACTTGTCTCGTGCGACTGCCCAGCCGGCTGTTTTAATCACATCAACATCCAGACCGTACTTTGAGTAAAAGCCCAGCGGGTGCGCCATAATGATCGGAGTGGCGCAGGTAATGGGGACAAAGCCAACTTTTAGTTTCGACTTTTCCAGTTTACCCATGGAGTCTTTCAGTGCCGCTTTCGCTTCTTCCAATGGGAACATCGATCCAAGAATAGCAGCGGCAGTACCGCCACCGACCAAGCCTAAAAAAGCGCGGCGGCTAATGTCATTGTGACCAAACACTGAGCGCACAACCGCACTTTCAATAGCACGATCCATGATGTCTTCGGGTGACTGCAGAACGGAATCAGTTTTCTCGGCAGCCTGGTCCAGCGCTGTGTCCGCTAGCACCTCTTGTTCGAATACTGCTTTTTCGATCGCGCCCTGCTTATCACTGGTATTGCCATGTGAGTGACCTGCAAGACAGATTGGACAATCACAGCTGGCTTCATGCAACAGACTTTTGTCCGGATTGTATGGATTGCTCAGACTCTTGAATTTCATCTTTATTCCTCTATTAACGGTTTGTAATCAAACACATTGCTGCTTTTATATTCATTCATGCGCCACCAGGGTGCATGGATGTACAAACATCACTGAATGACGAAGCTGAAATGGAAATATCATGGCTTCGTAACAGTTATTGCAGCTTTTATGCCAACGCAGAATGAAGTCAATAAGCCACTGTTTTTAATAAAAAATAAATAAATAAAGATAAATTCAATGAACTATGAAATATCGTAACATTACGAAATCTGGTGTTCCTGCTACGAGAAATCGTAANCTGGTACAGCGTTTGCTTTAATAGTGACAGACTAAATATTTCCGTGATTGAACATGCAACCAGACCTGCTGCAACAAATCTTTACCCGCACTTCGGAAGCCATGCTGCTGGTTGATCCAGTGGGCGATAGCTTCGTCGCATCTAACCCTGCGGCAGAACAGTTGCTCGGCTTCGAGGCCGATGAGCTGGCACTGCTAACTCCCAGCACACTTTTCAGGACGGAGCTGGGGAAACTGGTAACGTTTACCCAGGCGGCATACGACAAGGGGCACGCCTGGAGTAACGAGATAAGCGCCAGTAAAGCTAACGGTGAAGTTACACAGCTCGATATCACCGCCAGCATGCTCAACCCATCTGGAGTCCTGCTGTTCAACATCCGCGATCCTGCACAGCTAGAGCGCCTGCGCACCATGGCAGAAGCCAACAGATTGCATCGCGATGGCCTGGTAGGCTGGAAGGTGATCGAATCTGTATTTCGCGAACTTGAACACGAAAATAAACTTATCCTGCAGTCAGCAGGTGACGGTATTTATGGTGTTGATAAAAACGGCAATACGACCTTCTGTAACCCTGCCGGCGAACGCATGCTGGGATGGAAAGGTGAAGAACTGGTTGGCAGAAATATCCATGAAATGATTCATCACACGCATGCAGATGGCACTGCATACCTGCCCCATGAATGCCATATCTACGCCGCCTTTAATGATGGTGAAATCCATACTGTTGAAGACGAAGTCTTCTGGCACAAGAACGGCACACCCATAATAGTTGAATACACCAGTACCCCGATTACAGAACAGGGACAGATTGCCGGCGCTGTTGTCATCTTTCGAGACATTAGTGAGCGTAAACAGGCTGAAACGAAACTGCGTGCTGCGCTGGCAGAAGTACAGTCACTGAAGAAACGCCTTGAAATGGAAAATGCCTACCTGCTGGAAGAATATCGGGTGGAACATAACTACAAGGAGATTGTCGGGCGCAGTCACGCCATCCATACTGTTATTCAGCAGATTGAACTGGTTTCTCCAACGGATGCCAACGTACTGATCAGTGGTGAATCCGGCACTGGTAAGGAACTGATCGCCCGTGCCATTCATGGCAGCAGCAAGCGCTATGACCGACCGCTGATCCGGGTCAATTGTGCATCCATTCCCAAAGACCTGTTTGAAAGTGAATTTTTCGGTCATGTGAAAGGCGCGTTTACCGGTGCAGTGTCTGATCGTGCCGGGCGTTTCGAGATGGCCAATGGTGGCACCCTGTTTCTCGATGAAGTCGGCGAGATTCCTCTCGATCTGCAGGGTAAATTATTGCGCGTATTACAGGAGCAGCAGTTTGAGCGCGTAGGTGAATCATCTACTCAACATGTTGATGTGCGCATTATCGCTGCCACCAACCGGGACCTTAAACAGGAAGTCGCCTCCCGGCGTTTTCGCGAAGACCTGTACTTCCGACTCAATGTCTTTCCGGTTATCTGTGGTCCCTTGCGTGAACGTGTAGAAGACATTCCAATCCTGGTTAGCCATTTTCTACAATCTGTCAGTAAAAAGCTGGGTAAGCCTCCGATGCAATTTTCCAGGTCTGATATGCAGCGCATGCAAGCCTATCCGTGGCCGGGTAACATTCGTGAATTAATCAATGTTGTTGAGCGCTCACTGATACTGTCACAGGGTCAGCGCATACGTCTCGACCTGCCGGCAGGTGATGATGAAATCGTCATCGGGGAAGATGTTGACCCAGCTGAGCAACTTTCAGACAAACGGATTCTTACGGATGAAGAGATGCGTAACCACGAACGCAACAACACCATTGCTGCGCTGAAACAATGCAATGGCCGGGTATTTGGTCGAGATGGAGCCGCAGCCTTAATGGGCATCAAGCCAACCACACTCAGTTCTCGCCTAAAGAAGCTGGCTATCAACCGGCATCAGTTCATTAATGGCAACAATCTGTAGAAAATAATACAAACAACAATAATCCCGGATCGTTAACGAATAAATATTCGAACTCTTGCACGATCCCGAATCCGCATTTCATTCTGACTCTACATTAGTATTCGTAATTATGTCGGCACCTGTGTGCAAAGCATACATCCACTGAACATGTATTCGTTTTATGTTCTAATGTAGCCACTTACACATTTTTAGATTACCCGACAAGGGTATAAGCCAACAGAGGAGATATCATGGATCTATTACAAATGGGTGCGCAGATTATGGCCCAGCAACTGGGTGGCAATGCCAACTCCGACAGCTTGCAGAACGCTCTTGGCAGCCTTATTGGCGACGGAGACAGCATGGATATCGCATCTCTGGTAGCAAAGATGCAAGGCGGTAGTGGCGGTCTTGGAGAAATTGTACAGTCATGGCTGGGTGATGGTGAGAATGCAACTATCAGTGCTTCACAGCTAGAGGAAGTTATTGATACCGACCGCCTGCAACAATCAGCGTCACAGCTCGGCACTGACCAGGGCTCGCTGCTAGATATGCTGGCCGGTGCAGTCCCGCAAATGGTCGACAATGGCAGCAAGGGCGGCAGCCTGCTGGATTCGCTGGGCGGACTGGATGGCATAGCAAGCCTGGCAAAGGGTTTTTTCCGCTAGACTAGCGGGTCGATCCCTAAGCATGTGAGCAAGATTTTCCTGCCCACCCAGGGACACGATATAGCCCGTCCCTTTCGCCTGCTGCTGCAGGAGATAAGTATAATTAATAAATGACCGGCACAAAAAAGCCCTGGCTAATGAGTTTCAATATCTCGCACGGTCAGGGCTAATGCTAACTTAACGCACTGTCAGCTATAGAACATACTGCCAGCGCATATTCTGCATGTGTTGCAGCGATTGCATTTACTAGTCTGCGGCAAAACAGTAGAAACGGCCATTGCCGCCCGTCTTTGCCAGTGCCTCAACACTGCAACCGCGCGAGCCATGGGCTGAAGTCCACGACAGGTTACCACCGCCATGACGATCATGGTGACCTACCTGCGCAGATCCAGCATCACTGCTTGTCCAGTTATTACAGGTGTGGTCCTTATCATCTGGGAAATACGCAGTACCGTCATCCATGCTGCCGGTCAAAATATCATGCTGGTTGGGCTTGTCACCCCTGCCATTCACCAGGTCGCCCTTTTCTGTCAAAGCAGTATCTTTATCGATCGTCCGGTTGTACAGGTGCAAGTCAGCGATATTCTCTGCAATCAGTACACCCTTTGCGTTATACCATGGACCTTTACCAATCCTGTCACGTGCACTGATGCCGCGATTACCCGCCTCCTCTGTACTAAGGTAGGCTCGCCACTGGCGTTTTCCAGCGCCCGCAGCAGTAGCCAGTTTCTGACAATGGGCATCAGCGCCCTGCAGTCCACCAAGGTCACCGCCCTTGCCTGAGCCGGCACTGGTAACAAAGAAACTCATTGAATTGTCCTCTGCATGGACGGGTATAAAACTTAATAGGCCGATAATACTGAGCAGGCTTGCGACTTGTTTGTGCTTCATAATCTCTCCTGAGACGGGATAGTTTGTTGACAAAAATTTGCATCGCTGACTTTACGTTTTCAATCTGTTGTTTTCAACAACACCTTTAAAAATTATTGCATACACCGCATGTGTTGTTTGCGCAACCCGGCTTGATGTCGACGGCATTAACCTGCCACTATTGCCCGCAAGAGGAGTCGATGACACCAAGGAACTTCAGGGTATAAATATGATCTTATGAATGCTGCGATTGATGTCTCTATCAATCAGCTTAAGGAGAAAGCGGAGATGAAAAAATTCACCTGGTGGTTCGTAATGACAGTCCTCTATGCCTCTAGCACATCTGCAGGAGAAATACCCTGGGGCAGTGCAGGTATTATTGAAACTGAATATAAACCACAGAAAGTGGTCTATGATGTGGCAGTGAGTAGTGTTGATAAAATGACCAGTGTACTCGACAGGGCCAGTTACCTGAGCAAAATCACCGGCGCCGATCCCTTTGATTCATCCATAGTGCTGGTTCTGCACGGCGGAGAAATAGATTTTTTTGCGATCAAGCATTATCAAAAACACAAGGAATTAATGCAGCGTGCACAAAGCCTGGTAGAGAGTGAAGTGCTGAAAATCAGAATGTGTCGCATTGCCGCACAGGGGCATGGCTATGAACCCGAGGACATTCATGGCTTTGTAAAGATGGTGCCGATGGGCGATGCTGAAATTATCCGCCTGCAAAACGAAGAGAACCACGCCTATATGCGTTAGCTTCAGAAAGCACCACTACTAACCTGTTGTGCTGACAGCGTTGATTTCATCACGGACTCGATCAATCTATTCCACCAGCTGATCTGCAATCAACGGAATCGCCAGTAACTGCTGCCATGATCTGAGCTCTGGATATTTTAATGCAATCGCGTCACTTTCTAGCGTTCTCTCACCACATGCTCAAGTCAAAAACCAGACCATCAGCCGTGCAGAGACACCTGCAACACTATTTTTATTTGTTATGAGCGTCATTGAAGACTTTTTCTAATGCTGCCGACTCTTATAGTTAAAGCCAGGCTCAGCACCGCCACGATATAAAGGGCTTTAATGACACTGTAAATCCCTGAATCAACTTCCCTGCGCAGCAACAGCAAAAGAACAAAATCTGCGCAGGGCCTCTACCTGTTAAGTAGACCGACTTAATCCATTTATTCGATCTTACCAGTTTCCATACGTTTCTTGTGAATGCCTTCCAATTTATACAGGTCCTGTTGCAATTCAAAGAAACCATGCCAATGGGCATAATCCGCTGCCCCCATCATGGCACCCTGGCGTGCTCGGCGACCCTCATGGTGCCACAGGTGGTAGTAGACGATCTGGAATTCATCGGTCCAGGCATTCTCCTTCAACAGTTTTTTCTCTTTCAGCTCATTAAGCATTTTTGTGGCGGGTTGGTAGTAGCCAATGTTGTAAAGCATCACTGCCTTGTCGCCCTGGGTAAAGAAGTTGTTGGTATGGGTCGGGCTATGGCAGTTACCACAAACCTTCTTCATTTTCTCACGCCCGGCAGGACCATCACCTAACAGAGGGCTGAGGACATCATCAGAACCTCGTACTTTCGACTCTTTAGCCCAAAGATTCCAGTACAGGCGTTCACTGACATTATGAGTTACCGATAAATCGCCAATACCACTCATATGGCAAGTCGCACAGGTTGGCCCGCGATAGTCACCCGGCTCCCAGGCATCGGGAGCGGTTCCCCACTTCCAGTTACCACCATCGGTATTGTAAAGATGCCCGTGTTTGGAATTATTGAAGATTTCGATATTGGGATGATCTGGGCCAAGGTGGCAGGAAGCACAGGCTGCCGGCTTTCTTGCTTCCGCAATATCGAAACGGTGACGACTATGACAGGCAGTACAGCTTCCCGTACTGCCATCAGGATAAAGATTGCCCATACCGTTATTCGGCCAGGTTTCTTTAGTCGGACGCTTGTTGTCGTCCAGTTTTATCTCAGTACCGTGGCACTGCATGCAACCCGTCTCATTGGGTGCATCTTTCAAATCTGGCAAATTGCGCCCTTCGTGGACCTGCACCAACGCATGCAAATTATCCTTGGGAATAATCTGATGATACGCACGGAAATGCCCACTGTTATCAAACTGTTTTTTTGCATCAACATGACAGCGTCCACATACATCCGGAGACACCAGCGCGGACATGTAGACCTTGCTATCATTTAGATTAAGATGCTGGCTGGCCATCGGTGAATCTGCCGCTACCTGGTGGCAGTCAATACAGCTTACCCCCACATGGGCGTGGCGGCTCTCTTTCCAGTCTGCAACCTGGCCCGGAGAAGTTTTTTGGTGACAACTAATACATTTTTTACCCTCTTCGCTCAGACCCCTGTCAATTTGCAGTGTTTTTACATCTGCCAGGCTCCCGGGGCTGGTTTCAGCCATTAAGGTTAAGGGAAATAGCAGCAAACCAAGTATTAAAATACGAAGATAGAAAGTATTCATTGTGTTACTCCATCAGGTTTTTTCCAGCCAAAATGTTCCAGGTGATGACCGAGCTTATCGTGCCCAACATGCTTGTGACATTCAACGCAGGGAGGGCTATCGGATTGTTGAAAATACTTACGGTGTGGCAAAAAGGCTTTCGAGTTGCCTTCGGTTCGGCTCTGCAGATATTTGTGGCAACTCAGGCAGCCGGAATCATAAACATAGTTACTACGCTTTTCACGATGACCATGCCAGTCAATATCATAAGGGTCTTTTATTATTTCCATGGTCGGGTCAACCACGCCATGAATAGCCTTGACCCATATATAATGAATCGCAGTGTCATGGGGAATATGGCAGTCACTGCAACTGGCACGCCAGCCCGTCGGGTTATTGCCTCCGTGCAAGGAGGCCCGATAGGAACTCCCTATAGGCAGGTGTGAGTGGCAGGAACTGCAAAACTCATCATCACTGGTGTAGTGGATCGTCGTATCAACTATAACCCAGGATATCACCATGGCTATACCCACTGCGGCGAGCCCAAGAACTAGCCATAAAACACGCGAGCGAGTTAGCTTCATTATATTGGATATCCCATATCTTCTGGCCGTCAGCTAGTAAAACCCAATCCCTGCAATCATATGCGCCGGTGTTGTAGATCACTCTGCCAACTACAAGCACTGCAGAGGACAATACAACAAGACCAGCTCACCCCACAAAATTGCGCTTATATGGGCATAACAATTATTAATAGTTTTTTCCCTGAAAGTCCACTCTTTTTCCCATTCCCGCAGCCAATTCATGGTTTTCAGGCCAATCGATCCCCTGTTGCATTGGCGCGATGCCACAACATGGATATGAATTGAACGGGAATGCTTGCTTGTATCAGCCGAACAGGCTGAATTGCGGGCCTGTCAGCAGCTGATCTCTGCGGGTTCTAAACTCTGGCCAGCTGGGAGAGTGCTTTACAACCAGTCAGAGAAAGCAAAACCGATGCCGAAGACGTCCGTGCTCTTGTCATACTCAACCATGCTCTGCCCGTAGCCATGAAAATACTGTGCATAGAGACGGATATTGCCCCAGGTCAGGCGGCTCCATGTCAGTTCAAAGGCCTTCTTTCTTCCCATGGCTGATAAGGTCTGTTCGCCTGTTTTGTAGGCGAGTTTTACTTCACCATAGCCAAGGTAGTCGGTAATATCAGGATTATTATCTTTATCTTCATCTTCCTTGATACGGTACCAGGGCTTCAGGCTTAGACCCAGCCCGCCTCTCTCGAATACAAAGTTTGCATAAATACGGTTCCAGCTGCGTGACAGTGGCTCACTGCGACCATTCGACTGGTGCACGATGCCAAATCCATTGAGCCGGTTTGTGAGCCCGAGAATTTTCCAGTCATTATTGAAATTCATGAACAACTCTGGCTCGTGATTGGTTTCCCTAAAGGGAGCCGAGGCATCACTGTTATAGGCCTGCCACCATGAAGTATTGGTATAAGCAGCGAAAATATTGGCGCGTTCATCAAACAGACCGACGGCCAGGGGAACCTTCAGGCTAAGCTGAAACTTTATTTCTACATCATCAAGTTCAAAATCCGGGTCACCTGTAGCTTCCTGGTAAGGTTCATTGTATGGTTTGGGGTTGTAGCTAACAGGCAGGAAGTAGTTCGGCTTATGCGGCGTCAGAACCCAGGGGCGAAGTTCAGTCTGGCTCTCTCTTTCAAGACGCTCATCGACAGCCGAGACCTTCTGTTCCTTCTTCTGGTCCTGCAGCAGCTCTTTGCTGACAGGTTCTACCGTGCCCAGCGCTTCCGGTGTACAGGCATCTTTGAGGTCTTTGACAAGCATCTCCCCACCGGCATTCTGCACCTCGCGCAGCAGGCATTTTTCGTATTTCTCCTGATCAGCAATTGCCACATTGCTTACGCTAAGCCCTAAAAAAAGTATTGCTAGACAGTGGCTAAAACAGGCAGTATGCAGAAAATTTTTCATGTACAGAATCCCTAAGTAAGGTCAGTGATTTATTCGTTTTTAAAAAAAGCTGTTTCTTTAGAATCTAAAATAATTTAGCAAATACAGTCTCTCAAACTATATCGGTTTCTATAGTAATAAGATAGTTCTGGAAATGCTCCGTCTAGTATACAACTGTCTTTTTTGCTTTCACAGGATATCCTGACACACAAAAAGGCAAATCTTAATGACCTGATTATTCAGTATTCCGCCAGTCTGATTCGTTGTATGATCTAGCGGTCAATTAACCAGGCGGACATTCTAGTATGGGTAAATATCTCTGGCGGAATTCTGGCTTTATTCTGCTCGCAGCAAGCTTGTTACTCACGGCATGTAACGACGCGTCGGAAAAACCTGCAAAAAAGAAAAAACCCGTGCACCTGGTAGAGACGACCGAGGTGGTACTGGATAGTATCGGCCTGACACAGAACAGAACGGGTACCCTGACCTCGAGTCGAGAAATAAAAGTATTTAACCAGGAAGAAGGTGCGATCATCGAGATGCCTTTCTTTGAAGGTGACGCAGTCAAAGAAGGAGATATTGTGGTTCGTCTGGATGATAAGATCCTGCAGGCAAACCTTACCCGTGCACAGGCAACCCACCGCAAAACGAAACTCGACCTGAAGCGTATCCGTGACCTGTACAGAAAGAAACTTAGCTCCGAAGAAGCACTGAACCGCAGCGAGACTGAACTTGCCATCGCAGCGGCGGAGGAAGAATTGTATGCCACACGCTTCGGTTACACTGTCATCAAGGCCTCCATTAGCGGCATCATCAGCAAACGCCTCAGTGAACCCGGCAATATCGCCGAGCGCTACACCCACCTGTTGACCATCTCCGACCACACTGCACTGGTAACCGAGGTCAATGTGTCTGAGCTGCTGGTGTCACATCTGCATCTCGATGATTCTGTGTCCGTCATTATTGATGCTCTGGGCAGTGAGGTGTTCAGTGGCCTGATCAGCCGAATCCACCCAAATCTTGACCCTCTGACCCGGCGTGGAACAGTCGAAGTTACACTGAACCCGGTACCGCAAGGAGCGCGGCCCGGACAATTATGCAGGGTCAAGTTCAATACCCGAACAGCAGAACGCCTGATGATTCCATTCAGGGCCCTGCGACGGGATATCAATGGCGAGTATGTTTTCCGCATTGATGGCAAAAAGGCAGTACGTAGTGGTATTACCAGTGGCCTGCGTATCGCGGAACAGGTAGAGGTTCTGCAGGGTCTGCAAGCGGGTCAGCGCATTGTAACGCGGGGCTTCCTTGACCTCGTTGATAACAAGCAGGTCAAAGATATCTCGTTATCCGCTGGCAAGCCTGGCGAAGCTCTCGGCACAAAACAGCATGGCCAAAAATAATTCGCCTTTTGGCATGGGCCAGATAGTATCCCGCAGCGGTGGTCTCGCTGCCTGGTCAATAAGGCACCCGATCGGTGTCAGCATGATTGCCATGGCTGTCGTCGTGCTTGGCGGCTTTGCCCTTGGCAATCTCGCCATCGACCTGCACCCGCACATCATCTACCCGGAAATCCGTGTGCGCATCCTTGACCCGGGCGTACCGGCAACTGTGATGGAAGACCGTGTCACACGACAGCTGGAAGAACAGCTCGCGATCACTGAGGATGCCGTTTCAGTGCAGTCAAATACGACGCTGGGCGCCACCTCTGTCGATCTTTCTTTTGGTTATGGTAAGGATATCGATATCGCTCTGCGCGATGCCAGCACACGCCTCGACCGTGCCAAACGTTTCCTGCCTGAGAGCATCAACCCGCCGGTCATCTACAAGCGTGACCCTTCACAGATACCAGTACTTGAATTTGTCGTCAGCTCATCGATACGTGATGCGGTAGAACTGCGAACCTGGGTCGATGATGTGCTGCGCAAATGGTTCATCAATTTACCCGGTGTTGCTGCCGGTGAAGTCGGTGGCGGTGTGACACGCGAAATCCACATCCTGCCCGACCAGCAGAGACTGGCCGGTGTCGGTCTCGGTATGAATGACCTTATCGAGGCGATCAAGAACGGCAACCGTGAGGACCCGGCAGGCCGTCTACGCATGATTGGACAGGAGGTGAGCGGCAAGATCAGCGGCCGTTTCACCAGTCTCGAGCAGCTTCGCAATCTGCCGCTAAGCCTTCCCGATGGCAGTATTATTTATCTTCACGAAGTGGCAGTTGTGAGCGACGCCCATGAGGATGAGCGTATCCGTGTGCGTGCCAACATGGTACCCGGGGTCAAGTTATCTATCCAGAAACAGCCTGCCGCCAACACTATCAGCGTTGTCGATGCCGTACAGCAGCGCCTGGACTGGCTGCAGGAGCAGAATTTGCTGCCTGATGACATCCAGCTGACCACTGTATCAGACCAGTCGACCTATATTCGTCATGCGGTAAAGAACTCGGCCTCAGCAGCGATTAGCGGCGCCATCCTGGCCATGATCGTGGTATATCTTTTTCTCGGCAACCTGCGGCGCACATTGATCATCGGCAGTGCCATCCCCATCGCCATTATGGTGACGTTTATTTTTATGGGCCTGGGCGGCCTGACGCTTAACATCATGACCCTTGGCGGCCTTGCCCTCGGTGTTGGCATGCTGGTGGATAATACTATCGTCATGCTGGAAAACATCTACCGCCACCAGAAGGAAGGTGAGTCGCCAGAAGATGCAGGTATTCATGCGGCTACCGAGGTGAACAGCGCCATCGTTGCGGCCACCAGCACCAATCTCTCTGCAGTGCTGCCCTTTCTTTTCATCGGAGGCCTTACCGGTCTGCTGTTTCGCGAACTGATTTTCACTATCTCCGCAGCAATACTTGCATCCATGGTCATTGCGCTGACACTGGTACCGGCACTGGCAGCCAAGGTTAAAGCAACACGGCCTTCAGCTATTCGCCAGCTAATGGATAAAGGCATGCGCTGGCTGCAGGAAAAGTATGCACGGCTGCTGCAGCTTGTACTTCGTTACGCGTGGGTTGTCGCACTGCTGTTTATTGCCGGCCTGGTCTATACCATACCGACATTTTTCAGTGGCCAGCAGATTTTTCTTCCCAAAATGGACGATGGCCGAATTACCATTCGTCTGTCTGCCGATCCGGGTATTAGCCTGACAAATATGGATGTGAGTGCGCGGCTGGTTGAAGAAATGCTAATGGCAAAACCCGAGGTCGAATCAGTCTTCACTCTTGCCGGTGGTTTCATCTTCGGTCGCAGTGAACGTGAAACGTCCAACCGCACGACCATCATCGCACAGCTGATACCACTGGGTCAGCGCAATATCAGCAGCGCAGACTGGATAAAGAAAATGAAAAAAGAGGTAGCGGGCAAACAACTTGCTGGCCTCAAAGTGCGTATTTCTCAGCGGGGCATTCGTGGCATTCGCACCAGCCAGGGCGATGATGATGTCAGCCTGCGTATTCAGGGACCATCGTTAACAGAACTGGAAGGGCTGGCTGACAAGATCGTCACTCAGCTCAACACCGTTGCAGGACTAAGCAATGTCTCTCATTCTTCTGAAGATGATAACCTTGAGCTTTCCATCCAGATTGATCGTGAACGCGCCAGGACGCTTGGTCTAGATATCAAGGACATCAGTCAATCGATACAGATAGCCCTCGAAGGCCTGATTATAAGTGACTACATTGAAGGCGACCGATCCTTTGACGTTCGTCTACAACTGCCTCGCCGTGAAACCGCAGACCTGCAGGAACTGGAATCAGTGTTGCTGTTCCCGGGTAATGGTCAGCGACAACCGGTTTACCTCGGTAATGTCGCACGTGCAGAACTGGTGCAGTCACCGGCCAGCATAATGCGTGACAACCAGATGCGTATCATCGAAGTCAGCGCCAGCATAGATGAAGGTACAACCCTGGGTGCAGTCATGAACAGTATCGACACGGAACTGGCAAGTATTGATCTGCCACAGGGCTATAACCTATATGATGCTGGCGTTAGCAAAACGCTGCAGGAAGGCAGAAACACCACGATGCTGCTGCTGGGACTGGCACTGTTCCTCGTTTTCGTTGTCATGGCGGTTCAATATGAGTCATTGCGTAACCCGATGGTAATCATGCTCAGCGTCCCTTTTGCTGCAATCGGCGTTGCCATCGGCATCAAGGTCACGGGCCTGGCTCTGTCAGTACCGGTGTGGCTGGGGATGATCATGCTGGCGGGTATTGTCGTCAACAACGCCATCATCCTGGTTGAATATATCGAGATCCTGCGTGATCAAGGCACTGAGAAAAAGCAGGCGCTGATTGATGCAGCAAAAACACGTTTACGGCCGATACTGATGACCACCCTGACCACCGTGGTAGGCATGTTGCCGCTGGCAATCGGTATTGGTGAAGGTGCTGAGATGCTACAGCCTTTAGCCATCAGCATAGTCTCTGGCCTGCTCTTCTCGATGTTCGTGACACTGCTACTGGTACCCATTATTTACAACCTGTTCCATCATGGTGATACTTTGCCTGTACTGGCGCAGGGAGACCGTGATCTGCGAGCTACTGACATCGATCAATGAATAGGGCAATCACATTACTGATTTAACACTGTAACAAGACTATGAAAAAAGGAGTTTGAACATGCGCAATAATTCACAGGCATCCGTCGTCGCACTTGACAGTATCCCGAAAAAGGCCGTTGAGGCTGGCAAAGCGACATCAATGCAGGTACTGATCAGCGCCGAGACGGCACCAAACTTTGCCATGCGCTGCTTTACCATTGAAAGAGGCGGCAGTATGCCTGAACATACCAACACGGTGGAACATGAACAGTATGTTCTCAGCGGCAGAGCAACTGTTAGCATTGCTGGCAAAATCTACCAGGTCAAGCAGGGTGACGTGGTATTTATTCCTGCCGGCAAACCGCACTGGTATCGAACTGTAGGGCCTGAAGCCTTCCGTTTTCTTTGCCTGGTTCCGAATAAGCGGGATGATATAAAGTTGACCGAACGTGGCTAGACATTACTTGGCGAAAACAGCCGGCGATGAAGACTTATCTACCCTATCACCCAGTTGCATTTGAATTTAACTGTTTCGTCGTCCGGCCTGGTTATACAAAACTGATTATTTATTATGGCCGCTTATCTGTGCATGCAGTGGCTTAGTTTGTTCAAACTCATCAAGTTGTTCCGCACTGGCGCTGGTCTGGTAGTTTGATTTCCATTCACTGTAAGGCATGCCGTAAACCGCCTCGCAGGCTGTTTCATAATCCATCTCCACGCCCTCGTCTACAGCTGCCTGCAAGTACCATTTGGAAAGGCAGTTACGACAGAATCCGGCAAGGTTCATAATATCGATATTCTGAACATCAGTGCGTCTTTGCAGATGTCCGACCAGGCCGCGAAATGCCGCTGCTTCCAGCTTCATACGTGTATCTTCATTCATGCTCTTTCCTCTAATATTATTTATTATCAGATAATTAGGTAAATATAGTTATAAATGACTGGAGCAACTCCAGCGTCAGCATTAGCAGTACCAGGGTAGCTACGTGAGAAGTTACATTAACAATGAAAACCAGCGGCTTTATCTCCTCTAGCATTATCTATCACTGCCCTGAGACTAATAAAGCTTTTTATTCCGCCTGCCGCTTGCCGAGCATATATCTCAATCGTGTAGGTGCGTCACGCTTATCACGTTCGACCCAGGCAATGTGCAATCGTCCTGCATCATCAAGAAGAATACTCGGATGCGACTGCTCCGCCAGACTGGCAGCTCCGGCCAGCGGTATATCTTCTCCCCACTCATCATCAGTAAAGACTGACAACATAATATCGGAATTGCCTTCACGTTCATCCGTCCAGGCTACCAGTAGGCTGCCATCTTTGTGGGCGGATACAGTCGGGTGCCACTGGCGGGCAACACCGCCAAACTCGTCCTGCACTCTCACATTGGCAGCAAAGCCTTTAGCGGGCGTATAATTAGCAGAGAAAATATCATAGCCCTCTCGAAAGTCTCGCTTGTCTGCCCACACGGCCAGTAATGAAGCTGTGCCATAACCTGCCAGCGCGACACGGGATACACCGTGTCCCTTGCCATAAGTCATGCTGCGCTGCTCAATTTTGTCGCTGATGCGCAACGGTTTTGACAGCTCGCAAGGCTTGCCCTGTGCAGCCATGATCACAGTATGACCGGGACGACGGTCTTCCCAGGCAACGACCACCTCATCAGCCGTCACCGCAACTGCCGGGTAGAGCTGTTCGTCTTCAACAGGTGCCTTATCGGCAGCGCATGAGCTCTTCACATTGAGCCGCTGACTGCTGTCGATGTCAAGTTGTGCCATACGGATATGACCGAAGCGGCCATCCCGTTCTGACCACACAACAATCACTTCATCGCCATAGCGGGACAGGCTGGGCTGACCACCGGATTTGGCAGAAAGCCTGATCACGGGACCAGGCCCCTGAGGCCCGGTAATTCGTGCCATGACCTGCTCATTCTCCTCCCAGGCGAGCATAAATTTCTCGTCGGATAAGCCAATAATTGAAGGCTCATAAGCTTCGCCATCGCCGCTAATGAGCAATTCAACAGAAAAATCCGTGTCAGCTATCTGCTTCTGAGCAATGTAAACGCGAGGTGTGCCATCGCGATCATCTTCCCAGCTTATTGCAACAGTCTCACCGCTGACGGCTACATTGCGGCGTCCGGACGATTCCAGGTGATGGAATGCCTGGTCTTTTCCCTCGGCTGTCACCAGTACCGGTTCAGAAAACACCCATTGCTCAGCAGAACATACTATCGGCCACAGGAATGCCACAGGTACTAGCCAGGCTTTCCTCATAAAGTACCCTGCCCTTTCATGCCAAGTTGCACCTTATTATCGGCTTCAAGCAGGTCGACAATACGCTGCACGCCGACAAGCCGTTCCAGCACCTTGCCATCGGTGGTAATGAATGAAAAAACCGGGGTAACAAAGGCGTTATAACGGGTACCCAGTTCACGCTCGGTAATACGTTCACCGGAAGGCAGGCGCAGTCGCTTACCACTCTCTGAATCAACGTAAGCAAGGACATAGTTCGCAGTAAACTGCTTGTGAACGGAGGCATCGGAAAAGGCTTCCTTGTTAGTCTTATCGCAATAACCACAGCCATAACGTCCGAAATAAACGAATAGCGGCATGCCTTTTTCCTCTGCCTGCTGCATGGCTTCATCGTATGGCAGGAAGGGGTAGCCCTCCGGCGGTTCAGCTAAAGATGTCAGGTGAAACCCTGAAAGCAGCAGAAAAAATAACACACGAATCATCAAAGCTCTCCTAATTTGTCAGTCACCTAATCATAGCAGATACCGGGTGTGCTGCACGGCCGACGAATCACCTCCAGTATCTGTCGAAATAGCACATCGAGTTAACGACTGATCTTGAAATAATCTGAATCGACGAGTTGCCATTGCTGTGATAGTGTCAATCATATAGCAGTATCCAAACAACAATCGTAATCAGGATGAAAAAGACAATGGTAAAACTCCAGATTAATGGCAGCAAGCGCGAACTGGACATGGACCCTGACACCCCATTATTGTGGGCTGTTCGTGACGGTCTGCAACTGACAGGCACCAAGTATGGCTGCGGAATCGCCCAATGCGGAGCCTGTATTGTACTCGTTGACGGCCAGCCCGTGCGCAGTTGCATCACCCCGCTGGCAAGTGTTGCCGACAAACAGGTGACGACAATTGAAGGCCTGTCAGCGGACCGCAGCCACCCGTTGCAGCAGGCATGGATAGACAACGAAGTACCGCAATGTGGTTATTGCCAGTCAGGCCAGATACTGGCTGCTGCAGCCCTGCTGACGAGTAAGCCACAGCCCTCTGACGCTGATATTGATGACGCAATGCGTGGCGTGCTTTGCCGTTGTGGAACCTATCCGCGGATACGCAAGGCAATTAAAAAAGCCGCTGCACAGAACACTAAAAAGCAGGAGTCGTGAGATGGAAAAAATAAAACTGACGCGTCGGGATTTCCTTAAAGTCAGTGCTGCAAGTAGTGGCGGCATGCTGGTCAGCTTCGCACTTCCTGCCTCAGCGGCGCCTGAAACAAAGACCGATACCCCTGCCGGCTTTTCACCCAACGCCTGGTTGCACATCAGCAGTGATGATGTCATCACTATCCAGGTCGCCAGCGCGGAAATGGGCCAGGGTATTATGACCGGCATTTCGATGCTGATTGCCGAAGAGCTCGATGCCGACTGGAACACCATACGGGCCGAATTTGCCCCTGCCAGCAAGGACTACTATAACCCCCTGATGCGACGCCAGGCTACCGGTGGCAGCACTGCCATCCGGGGATTCTGGGAAGTCGTCCGCGAGGCCGGTGCCGTCACGCGCGAAATGCTGGTAGAAGCTGCCGCACAGGAATGGAACGTCCTTGCCAACATATGCCACACAGAGAAAGGCGCCGTTTTTCACGATGCCAGTCAGCGCAGCCTGCGTTATGGTGATATTGCTGAACTGGCCGCCAGCCAGCCGGTACCGACATCAGTATTTCTGAAAGAGCCTGAAGAATTCGTCATCCTCGGCAAACCGATGCCACGACTCGATACACCGTTAAAAGTAGATGGCTCAGCGGTGTTTGGAATTGATGTCCAGCTGCCAGAACTGCTGAGCGCGACCGTGGCACGCTGCCCGGTCATCGGCGGCCAGGTCAGAAGTTATGATGCGAGCAAAGCAGAGTCGGTCAAAGGGGTCATAAAAGTTGTACAAATAAGTGCCGGGATCGCTGTCATAGCTGATCACTTCTGGGCGGCCAACGAAGGCCGCCAGGCCCTTGTTATTGAATGGGACAACGGCCCCAACACAGAACTCGACAGCAAAGCTATCTACCGCAGCTTCGCCAGTGCACTGGACAAGGGCAGTGACATTGCGGTCCGACAGGACGGTGATATCAAAGCAGGTTTAAAGGCTGCCTCTAAAACCCTGCAGGCTGTCTATACAGTCCCCTATCAGGCACATGTCTGCATGGAACCAATGAATGCCACGGCCGACGTGCGCACTGACGGTTGCGATATATACACAGGTACACAGGCACAAACTGCGACACAGCAGACCGCAATGAAGCTGACAGGGCTGCCAGAGGAGAAAGTTAAGGTGCACACGGTTTATCTCGGCGGTGGCTTTGGCCGTCGAGGTGAGCAGGATTTCATCATTGATGCAGTCGAGTGTTCAATTGCCGCCGGAAAACCAGTGAAAGTCATCTGGACACGCGAGGATGATGTCATGCATGACCAGTATCGTCCCGCTACCTATAACCAGTTGCAGGGAGGCATTGATGGAGAAGGAAATATCACTGCCTGGGAACACCGCATCGCCGGCCCATCAATCCTCGCACGACGTTTTCCGCAGGCGGCGAAAAAAGGGCTGGATGGAACAAGCACCGAGGGGGCAAGTAATATACCCTATTCCTTTGACCATGCACTGGTCAGCTACGCAATGGTCAACCCAGCCGTACCCGTGGGCTTCTGGCGTTCTGTAGGAAGTTCGCAAAATGCCTTTATTACTGAGTGCTTCTTCGATGAACTCGCGGCACAGGCCGGTCGCGATCCGCTGGCATCGCGACTGCAAATGCTGGCAGAGCATCCGCGTCACGCTGCCGTATTGCAGCTGGCCGCTGATAAAGCCGGCTGGAACAGGACAGCACCTGCTGGCCGTGCCCGCGGCATTGCAGTGGCGGAAGCCTTCGGTACCTGGGCCGCACAGGTCGCAGAGGTTTCCATCAAGCAGGGTCGTGTGCATGTGCACCGCATCACCTGTGCTGTTGACTGCGGCATGATCGTCAACCCGGACACCATACGGGCACAGATGGAGGGTGCTATCGTCTATGGCCTTACTGCCTGCCTGAAAGGCGAAATCACCATTGCTGGCGGTCAGGTGGAACAGGATAATTTTGATTCCTACCCGTTATTAAGCATTGATGAATGTCCAGAAATAGACGTACATATTGTCGAAAGTACCCAGCCGCCCGGCGGCATAGGTGAACCCGGTGTACCACCCGTCGCACCAGCTGTTGCCAACGCGGTCTTCGCCCTAACCGGCAAGCCAGTCCGCAGCCTGCCTATCCGCCTGTAAAGCAGATGGACCGCAGTACAGACTATGAAGTCCTTGTTGCCGCGGTTAACTGGCTAGATGAGGGTGGCCCGGTCTTTCTGGCGACGGTTGCCAGCACCTGGGGCTCTGCTCCAAGACGCCCCGGTTCCATGATGGTAATCCATCCTGATGGCCGCTTTACCGGCTCAGTATCCGGCGGCTGTGTTGAAGACGAACTGACTCAGCAAGTGCTGAAAGGTGATTTTGACCAGGACATTCCGCGTACTGTCGAGTACGGTGTCACCAGCGACATGGTCCAGCGTGTCGGCTTACCCTGTGGCGGACGCCTGACGCTGCTGCTCGAACGCATCGACTCAGCTACTCAGCTGCGTAAGCTATTGCAGGCCGTCAAATCACGACAGCGGGTCAGCCGGCATGTCAGTCTCAATACGGGTGAAGTCAGCCTGCAACCCTGTAGTGAAAGCGCAGCCAGCCACTGCGACGAATTTCACTTCGATCAGAAGAACCTGAGCAAAGTCTTTGGTCCTCGCTGGCGTATGCTATTGATTGGCGCAGGAGAGCTATCTCAGCGTGTAGCACAACTCGCATTGACACTCGACTATGCCGTCACCCTGTGCGACTCACGCCCGGAATATGCGGACGGCTGGGAGATTGACGGTACTAATTTTATCACCATAAATCCGGCAAAGGCCGTCACAGCCATACAGCCGGACTCGCGCACAGTTGTGCTCGCATTGTCACACACCCCGGTGCTGGACGACCCTGCCCTCGCTGCCGCACTGCAGAGTACGGCATTTTATGTTGGCGCACTGGGCTCATTGAAAAATCAGCAGGCAAGACTCAGGCGCCTGCAGAAAAAAGGTCTGTCGGATGACCAGCTGGCACGATTACACGGACCGGTTGGGCTGCCTATCGGCAGTCGCACCCCCGCTGAAATTGCCATCGCCATCATTGCCGCCCTGGTGGCCGAGCGTAACCAGGCAGTACAACAGGCCGTAATGCCAGAATCAGCGCATGCCTGAGATCACCGGTGTGCTGCTGGCGGCAGGTCAGAGCCGTCGCTTCGGTGACAACAAGTTGCTGGCCGAGATCGATCAACGAGCACTTATACTGCATGCCGCAGTGAGCCTGTCGCCGTGCTCACGGCTGCTGGCTGTGGTGCGTCGTCAAGATCATGCACTACATCAGCTGTTGCAGGATAGATCGATTGAGCTGGTGTTTAATGATCAGTCAACACGCGGCATGGGCAGTTCCATTGCCTGCGCAGTGGCCGCCAGCCGACACAGCCATGGCTGGTGTGTGCTGCCCGCAGACATGCCATTTATAAACCCATCTACGACTCAGGCTGTTTTCTCTGCACTGGCAAATAACGCTGCCCTTGCAGCACCTTTCTTTAAAGGCAAACGCGGTCATCCTGTAGGTTTTGGTCGCCAGCTCATGCATCATCTGCTGGAACTTGAAAGCGAACCTGGTGCCCGTGACATCGTCACTGAGCACATTGAGCAGCTGGTTAAAATTGATAGCAGCGATGCCGCAGTTTTAATCGATATAGATACACAACAGGAGTTGCAGAAATATCAATTAGATGATGCAGTTAGCAGACAATCATCCGATTCCGCGCAATAGACATCTTGCGAACTAGATCAACCAGTCTATTCCTGTTGCTTTCATAAATTTGTAAACGCCCCTTTGATGGCGCACGGACCAGCCTTTCATGCCCTTCAGCGCCATTGCTTGACGGCGCATTTGCAGCCATTCCGGAGAGCCCCAGCGGTAGGAGGTGGACTTGAGAAACTCAAAGACATCGACAAGGTCCCGGCTGACTCCGCTGTTTTCTTAGGAAAAGCCCATCTCATTGTTATACAGGCGTGAGCGGTAATCAAAATTTGATGTGCCGACGAAGCCATACTCGCCACCGGTGATGAACTTTGCATGCAACTTACCGTATTGCTCTGTACCGTTGCCAAGCTTTACAGAGTCGAGCTTGCCTGTCTCGTAAATAAATATTTGCGGGTGATTAATCTGCTTTTTCCATTCCTCACTTTCCACTAATTGCTGGTTGTGCTCCCCTTCTTTCAGGCTGGACAATCAGAGCGCCCTATGATGCCGGGGTAGCAGGTAACTGTTTTTTCTATCGGAGCCAGTATCTGCTCAAAAGGATCATCATAATAATCATCGGCTACTACAGCAGGACTGGCAATGAACAGAAACACAAAAATGGCATACAGAATTTGTCTATATCGTAAATTAGAATGCATAGTAATATTGTTGAGCTGTGTTTTTGTTATGATATATCTTCTTGCGAATTTTTTTCCACAAAAGCAAACATACTTATGCGTTCTAATTTCCTCAACAGGCTGCTTTACAGTCTCATTCTTTGCACCGCTTCACTCAACAGCCTGGCTGGTTCACTGAGCACCTCCGCTACAGAACTGAAAAATATCCCACCCATCGGTGAGGCCATTCAATCGGAGGCACTTACCCTGCTGTCTCTTAATCTTGCACATGGCAGGAAAGACGGCCCCAACCAGATTTTTCTATCCACTAACACCATACGCAGCAATCTTCAGGACATCGCTACATTGCTGACGAAAGTCAACGCTGATGTCGTTGCGCTGCAGGAAGCAGACGGTCCGTCTGCATGGAGCGGGAAATTCGATCATGTTGCTTACCTGTCTGAGTCCGCAGGCTATGACTGGAATATTCGCTCAGATCATGCAAAAGGCAATTTAATTAATTTTGGTACAGGACTGCTGTCCACGGTGCCCTTTCAGGAAATTATTTCACATGATTTCCCAAAGTCGCCACCAACACTCAGAAAAGGCTTTACGCTGGGCAAGATCGGATGGCAGCCGGATAAAAATAAACCGCCACTTGCCGTCGATATCCTGTCGGTACATCTCGATTTTTCACGTAAGAGTGTTAGAGAACAGCAGATCAGCGATATTATCAATGTGCTGGAGAACAGAACCTACCCGGTCATTATACTGGGCGATTTCAATAGCAACTGGCTGGCATCGGGTTCTGCTATTCGCAGGCTGGCGGAATGTGGCGACGTCAAAGTATTCAAACCGGAGGCTGAAAACCTCGGTACATATAAATCGGGCAAACACCGGCTGGACTGGGTGTTGCTGTCAGGTGATCTGGATTTCAAGCGTTACGAGGTGTTGCCCGATATCGTTTCAGACCACCAGCCAATATTGACAGAGGTGACTTACAACGGCAATTCGCATCTGAATACGAAGGCAAACAGCAATACATCTTCCGAATGCGATGATCGACCAGGAAGTGTGCGTGAGTCCGGCTTAAACGAATAAGGGCAATAGCGCATTGACAGCCCTGTTTGCAAGAAAGACAATGCAATTTCTTAACAACCACCATTGAAACAATAACTACTTACATAAAAGGAAACTACTCATGGGTATATTCGACTTCGCCAAAGATATAGGCCGCCAGGTCTTTTCTAGTGATGCTTCAGCAGCAGAAAATATTGACGAAATGCTTAACATTAAACTGAGCCCGATAAAGGACCTCACGGTAGATTTTGACGATGGCACTGTCACTCTCTGTGGAGAATGCATGGACCAGCGCCACCGTGAACAGGCGATACTACTTGCTGGCAACGTCAAAGGTGTGGCCAAGGTTAGCTCTGATGAGCTGACTTACCCGGCACCTGCTGAAGATCAGCCAGCGGTTGAAAAAGTCGAGTTCTACGAGATCAAAAGTGGCGACACGCTTTCTGCTATCGCCAAGGCATTCTATGGTGATTTCAACAAATACCCGCAGATCTTTGAGGCCAATAGAGATGTCATAGAAGACCCGGACAAGATCTACCCAGGTCAGAAAATACGTATTCCTCTCGATTGAGGCCCCGGTTCAAATAGAACGGCTAGCAAAGTTGTTCTATTGAGCCTTCCCTGAAGCCAGGACACCTTGTAACTATGAACATGGATTTTAGTAAAAATGTTGTGGTTACTGGTGATAAGTTGACCTGGGTCGACAGCCCGACGGAAGGTGTAACCCGGGTGAAGCTCGAACGCGAAGAAAATGAATCGGGCCATGTGACAAGCTTTGTCCGCTTTGCTGCCGGTGCCAGCTTTCCGCAGCATCACCACCCGCAGGGTGAAGAAATCTATGTCATGGAAGGCACTTTTTCTGATGAAACGGGTGATTACCCGGCAGGCAGTTACCTGCGTAACCCGGCTGGTAGCTGCCACACGCCTTATAGCAAGGAAGGCTGTAAAATTTTCGTCAAGCTGGACCAGTTCTCAGAAGATGACAATTCGACTGTACTTATTCACCCGCATGAGCATCAGTGGCGCCCGGGCATTGGCGGGCTCAAGGTGCTGCCACTGCATGAATACAAGGGTGAACATACAGCATTAGTCTACTGGCCAGCGAATGAAG
>JGI858J16261_1000004_pt1 | contig 26698 bp, 19 predicted proteins | sample TiedelARG03_113m_FD_16261 | JGI IMG/M metagenome (IMG submission 16261) | reverse complement strand
TACCTCAACTATAACTGAGTTTATTCCTTTTGAGGATTTAACTAACGAGATAGTTACTAATTGGGTTATAACTGCAATGGGTACGGAAGCGGTAGCTGCGTTGGAACTAGGTATTTTTAATACGATAGAGGAACAGGTTAACCCAACTTCTTTATCTTTAATAATAGGTCAACCTATACCACCACCAAACTAGTGGTAAAAATTATTATTAGTAGTTATATTTTTCATATCTTTGTAAAATATTAATAATTTAAATTAAATAAAATGTCAAAAAAATTAACAAAAAAAGAATTAGAAACAATTCAAGGATTAGTAAACGAGTTTAATCAAGCAAAAATTAAACTTGGAGATACAGTAATATCTCAAGCTACTTTGATAAAACAAGTAGAAGAACTTAAAGTTTCTTACGGTAAACAAGAGCAGTCTTTAATAAAAAAATACGGAGCAGATTCTGTAATAAATATTGAGACAGGAGTAATTTCTAAGGCTGAAGAAAAAGAAGAACTAACAAAAGTATAATATAATGGCAAAAATTAGCACATACCCTACATCACAACCAACTCTTAATGATATTTTAATAGGCTCGGATGCGGACAACTTGGATGTGACTAAAAACTATTTGCTTAAAGATATTATAGCATTAATTCCCGGAGGAAGTCTTAGTGTTCAGTCGCTAAACACTTTAACGGGAGTTGTTACTATAAATGGTTTAGGTGGTATTACGGTTACTGAGACAGGTAGTGTTATATCTATTGATGGAAGTAATGCAGGAAGCATAAGTAGCTTAACCACAAATGGAACTTCAGGAGATGCTGACTTAACAGCAGGAGTATTAAATATTCCTAACTATGGAGCAGGACAATTTTCAAGTCTAACTACATTAGGCAATAGTGGGTCTTCTACATTAGTAGCAGGAGTATTAAACGTTCCTCAGTATCAGAGGGCTATTACTGTAACAACAAGTGGTTCGGGTGCGGCTAGTCTTATAGGTGCTAACTTAAACATACCTTACGAGTCTATATCTCTAACGACATTAGGCAACAGCGGTTTGGCTACATTTACAGGAAACGTATTAAACGTTCCTCAGTATCAGAGGGCTATTACTGTAACAACAAATGGCTCAGGTGCGGCTAGTCTTATAGGTGCTAACTTAAACATACCTCTTGAAACTATATCTATAACAACATTAGGCAACAGCGGTTTGGCTACATTTACAGGAAATGTATTAAACGTTCCTGCATACCAAAGAGCGGTAACTGTGACAACAGGTGGTTCGGGTGCGGCTAGTTTAGTAGGAGCTAATCTAAACATACCTTACGAGTCTATTAGCTTAACAACATTAGGTACAACCGGTTTGGCTACCCTTACAGGAAACGTATTAAACGTTCCTCAGTATCAAAGACAGGTTACTGTAACAACAGGTGGCTCAGGTGCTGCTAGTCTTATAGGAGCTAACTTAAATATACCTTATTTAAATTCATATAACACAGGAGCACCTACAGTTGTAAGTGCATCATCAGGAGGTAGTTCGTCTATTCCTACGGCACTTTCAACAGGGGCTACAGTAAATATGTATTCAGGTACTTGGTCAGGAGGTAATGGTGACTACACTCTTACATTGCCATCTGCAACAACAGATTCTTACAGAAGTATTAGAGTAATTACTGACGGAACTTTTATAAACACTACTATGAGAATTTTATTAACTCCTGTATTTGGACAGACTATAAATGGAGCATCTTCTGTAATACTAAATAAAACATATAGTGGTATATTAGTTTGGTCTGATGGTTCAAATTGGAGGGTAATCCAAGAAATATCATAATAAATGGATATAAGAAAAATAGCCGTTGGCCCTGATTACAAGTCAGGAGCAATGCATTATATAGCAGGTCAAGAAGTTTTAGGTAGCACATCAGTTATTCATCTTATAAAATATAATGAATCATCGGATTCTTTTGAGATTTGGATTAAATCAAAAGATAAACACGAAGTTATTTTATGGAAAAGGTTTGTAAATATGCCTGTGTCTATAGAGTTCAATGTGAATTTTTAGAATCAAATTAAATAATGAAATCACCGTTTTTTTTTATAGTTACTCCTTCTAAAGGTAGACGATACAATAACACCAAAGATATTGGTGGGATTGAGTTTATAACAAGCACATCCGAAGAAGACCATAAGTTCTCTAATCGAGAGGCTATAGTTATGGAAGTCCCACTAGGGTATGACGGCCCAATAAAAAAAGGTTATAAGCTTCTTGTACACCACAACGTATTTAAATTTTACAACGACATTAAGGGTGCTAGAAAAAGCGGTAGAAGTTTTTTTAAGGACAACTTGTTTTTTATAGAGCCTGACCAATTTTTTTTATATAACGATGGAAAAAAATGGAATACATATGATAGGTATTGTTTTATTAAACCTATACCAAAAGAAGATTCGTATCTTTATAAGAACACAAAAGAAGAACCCCTAGTTGGATTAGTTAAGTATCCTAATAAATACTTGATTAGTAAAGGTGTTAATAAAGGTGATAAGGTTTGCTTTCAGCCTGACAGCGAATATGAGTTTGAGGTTGATGGCGAAAAGTTATACCGTATGTATGACCATCAAATAACTGTAATATTATGAGAAAAGATTGGCAAGATATTCTATACGATGAAATAAAGGATGGCGAAGATTTTGATTTCTTTGGTCATAAATTAAGAAAATCTAAAAGGATTAAAGATGACATCAAAAGAAACAAAGCTAAAGATAATAAAGGCAGGGCACAAGGCGGTGGAGCAATTAATAAAGGTAGCTGAAGAGAAGATTATTAAGCACGACCCTGAAGACGCTCTGTCTGCGGATAGATTAAAAAATGCAGCTGCTACTAAAAAGTTGGCAATATTTGATGCGTTTGAAATTCTAAAAAGAATAGAAGAAGAACAAAAAGAAATAGAAGTTTCTGAAAAAGGGGCAAGTAAAACTGATACTAAACAAGGATTTGCAGAACGAAGGTCAAGAGGATAACTTATATATCGTAATAAAAGACTTTATTCCGAAGTCTGTGCTTACCAATAAAAACAAAGGTAAGTCGTGGGAGTATGGCTATAATATAAAGTATAACTTTATTGTCATATCAAAGGATGGAACTCTTGGAGATGTAGTAAGCATTCGTGGTCTAGTAATTGGACTTCCGGCTTCTCCAAAGTCTTGTTGGTCAAGGTCTAAGAAAAAAGAGGAGCAGTATTGGGAAAGGCAGGAGTTACCTAAAGAGCTGTCTAAAATTAAATCTATATTCCAATGGAATGAGTTACCATCAGACTTTAAAGACAGGCACGTTGACTACATTGAGCAGGAGTTTGATTACAGGGAGAGTGGGATGTTTTTTAAAAATAATGGCACATCTTCTTATATAACAGGCTCTCATTATATGTATCTACAATGGACATCAATAGATGTAGGTTATCCTGACTTTAGGGAAGCAAATAGAATTTTTTGGATTTATTGGGAAGCTTGTAGGGCTGACAAAAGAAGTTTTGGAATGGATTATTTAAAGATAAGGCGTTCAGGGTTTTCTTTTATGGGGTCTTCTGAGTGTATAAATGTAGGTACTTTAGCAAGAGACTCAAGGGTTGGTATACTATCTAAGACAGGTAGTGACTCTAAGAAAATGTTTACAGACAAGGTTGTCCCTATAAATAGTAGGCTTCCTTTTTTCTTTAAACCTATTATGGATGGTATGGATAAGCCAAAGACTGAGTTGGCGTTTAGAATACCTGCATCAAAGATTACAAAGAAAAATATGTTTACGGTTCTTAATGATGATATGGAAGGTCTTGACACAACAATCGATTGGAAGAATACGGATGACAACTCTTATGATGGTGAAAAACTATTATTATTAGTACACGATGAGAGTGGTAAGTGGGTTAAGCCTAATAATATATTAAACAATTGGCGAGTTACAAAAACTTGTTTACGTTTGGGTAGCAAGATTATAGGTAAGTGTATGATGGGTTCAACCTCAAATGCATTAAGCAAGGGTGGTGGCAACTTTAAGAAGTTATATGAGGACTCAGATATTAATAGCCGTAACAGAAACGGTCAAACCAAAAGCGGTATGTATTCGCTTTTTATTCCAATGGAATGGAATATGGAAGGATTCATTGATAGGTTTGGGTTTCCTGTATTATATAATCCTGATAAACCTGTATTAGGTATTGACAATGAGATGATTACTCAAGGAGCAATTGACTATTGGCAGGCAGAAGTAGACTCTTTAAAAGACGATGCCGATGCATTGAATGAATTTTATAGACAGTTTCCTAGAACAGAATCTCACGCTTTTAGAGATGAAAGTAAGCAGTCATTGTTTAATCTAACAAAGATATACCAACAAATTGATTATAATGATAGTTTAATAACAGAGCATCACGTTACTCGTGGCTCATTTTCTTGGAAAGATGGTGTAAAAGATACTAAGGTTGTTTGGAGTCCTAATAAGAACGGTAGATTTCTTGTAAGTTGGACTCCTAGTGGAACTTTGCAAAACAGAATAGAAACTAGGAATGGAAAGAAGTGGCCCGGTAACGAGCATATTGGTGCTTTTGGTTGTGATAGTTATGACATTTCAGGAGTAGTTGGAGGGGGTGGTTCTAATGGAGCATTACACGGACTTACTAAGTTTAGTATGGAAGACGCACCTAGTAATGAATTTTTTTTAGAGTATATATCAAGACCTCAAACAGCAGAGATATTCTTCGAGGATGTTTTAATGGCTTGTGTTTTTTATGGTATGCCTATACTTTGTGAGAATAATAAACCAAGACTTTTGTATCACTTTAAGAATAGAGGTTATAGGGGATATAGTATGAATAGACCTGATAAGGTGTTTAATAAACTTTCTAAAACAGAAAAAGAATTAGGAGGAATACCTAACTCAAGTGAAGATATAAAGCAGGCACACGCATCCGCAATTGAGTCTTACATTGAAAAATATATAGGCTTTGGTTCTGAGGTTGGTAATAGAGATGAAGATGACATTGGCTCAATGCCTTTTATTAGAACTCTTAATGATTGGTCTAGGTTTGATATTAGTAATAGAACTAATTTTGATGCTAGTATATCTTCAGGATTGGCAATAATGGCCTGTCAAAAACACCTATATCAACCTACTAAAAAAGAGTCGAAAATAATCATTAACTTTGCGAGATATAATAACAAGGGAACAATAAGCGAATATATTCAATGAGAGATGTTAATGTAAACATAACATCGACAGGTTTTCCAAGTCAATTTGTATCTGATTCTGAGAAGAAGACTGATGTGTTTGGCTTACAAGTCGGTCAGGCTATTCAGTACGAATGGTTTAAGAAAGACGGGACTCAATGTAGATTCTATGACCAATGGAGAACTTTCCATAGGCTTAGACTTTACGCAAGGGGGGAGCAACCTGTTGGTAAATATAAAAACGAATTAGCAATAGATGGGGACTTAAGTTATCTTAACCTAGATTGGACACCTGTTCCTATACTTCCTAAATTCGTAGATATCGTAGTTAATGGGATGTCTGACAGATTATTTAAAGTTAAAGCCTTTGCACAGGACGCAATGTCTCAGCAAAAACGAAGCAAGTATCAAGACCTTATTGAAGGACAGATGGTTGCTAAACCTATTCTAGAAACAATTCAAAAAAAAACAGGAGCAAATCCTTTTGTTACTTCGCCTGAAGAATTACCTGAATCAGATGAGGAGTTGGCTTTGTATATGCAGTTAAATTACAAGCCTGCAATTGAGATTGCGGAAGAGCAAGCTGTTAATACTATTTTTGAAGACAATCATTATGTAGACACTAGAAAAAGATTTGACTATGACCAAACAGTTATAGGTATCTCTGTAGGTAAGCACGAGTTTCTTCCCGGTTCAGGAGTTAAGATTAGTTATGTAGACCCTGCAAATGTAGTATACAGTTATACTGAAGACCCACACTTTAAAGATTGTTTTTATTGGGGAGAGGTTAAGACAGTTCCTATTACAGATTTAATGAAAATTGACCAATCTTTGACTAATGAGGATTTAGAAATAATTTCTAAAAGCTCACAGGGGTGGATGGATTATTACAATACAGCACAGTATTACGATAATGATATATTTTATAGAGACACTTGTACTTTAATGTACTTCAACTACAAAACAACAAACACGTTTACTTATAAGAAAAAGATAAATGATTCCGGTGCAATAAAAATGGTTCAAAAGGATGACACATTTAATCCACCCGAAGATATGCTTAACGAAGGAAACTTTGAAAAGGTATCTAAAACAATTGATGTATGGTATGAGGGTATAATGGTTATGGGTACAAACATATTATTGAAGTGGGAGATGGCTGAAAATATGGTTAGACCTAAGTCAGCATCTCAGCACGCTATACCAAATTATGTAGCGGTAGCACCTCGTATGTACAAGGGTGTTATTGAATCTTTGGTTAGACGAATGATACCATTCGCTGACCTTATTCAGATTACTCATTTAAAACTTCAGCAGGTTATATCTAAGGTTGTTCCTGATGGTGTGTTTATTGATGCCGATGGATTAAATGAAGTAGACTTGGGTACAGGTAATGCTTATAATCCTGCAGATGCTTTACGATTATACTTCCAAACAGGTAGTGTTGTTGGTAGGAGCTACACTCAAGATGGCGACTACAATCAAGGTAAAGTACCTATTACACAACTTACAAGCAGTTCGGGAGCTTCTAAGACACAAATGCTTATAGGTAACTATAATCATTACTTAGGGATGATTCGCTCTGTAACAGGCTTAAATGAAGCTAGAGACGGAAGTTCTCCTGACCCTAATGCTTTGGTTGGTGTTCAGAAGTTAGCGGCATTAAATTCAAACACAGCTACAAGACATATACTTGAAGGAAGTTTATATATGTACAGAGCATTTGCTCAGGCATTAACTTATAGGATATCAGATATTTTAGAGTATGCTGATTTTAAGGATGAGTTTATAAACCAAATTGGAAAATATAATGTAAGTATCTTAGGAGAGATATCTGACCTATATATTTATGACTTTGGTATATTTATAGAGGTTGCACCTGATGAAGAACAAAAAGCTCAGTTAGAGCAAAATATTCAAGTGGCTCTATCTAAGGGGGGAATAGACCTAGAGGATGCTATTGACATAAGAGAGCTTAGAAACATTAAGACTGCAAACCAACTTTTAAAATTAAAAAGAAAATCAAAGCAAGAGCGTGAAGATAGATTAGTAGCAGAGCAACAGGCAATGCAGGCTCAACAAGCAATGCAACAGCAACAGGCTCAAGCTCAAATTGAAGCTCAAGGTATTCAAATGGAGTCTCAAGCTAAAATGCAAATAAATGAAAGTCTCATACAAGGTCAAATAATGAAACTTCAAAAAGAGGCTGAATTAAAAGGTGTGCTTATGGATAAGGAGTTTAATTTAAATATGCAGTTGAGAACTATGGAAATGGAAAGTATATCAGCTAGAGAAGACCAACGAGAAGATGCTAAGGCTAGTAGGATTAGTCAGCAAAATACAGAGCAAAGTGAAATGATAAATCAAAGAAAAAATAACTTACCTCCAATGAATTTTGAATCAAACGAGGATAGTTTAGATGGATTTGATTTAGCAGAATTCAATCCAAGATAAATTATAAATTAAATTAAATATGGAATACACAAATGTAAAAATTGTTTCTGACGCTGAAGAGAAGTCGGTACAACAAGTTGAAGGAGAATTACTTAATAAACACGAACAGAAACTTGACGACACACAACCTAATGATATAGAATCTGTTGAAAAACAGCCTATTGAGTCAGAGTCTGTTGATAGTGGATTAAAAGAAGAGGAGGTTCTTTCTTTTATGAGAAACAGGTACGGAAATGAGATTAATTCTCTTGACGACCTAACTCAAGCAAGAGAAGAAAATAGTGAGCTACCTGAAGACGTAGCCGCTTATTATAAATATAAAAAAGAAACAGGTAGAGGCATAAAAGACTTTGTTAAGTTAAACGAAGACTTTGATGCAAAAGACCCTGATAAATTATTAAGAGAGTATTTAACCGCTACAGAAAAAGGACTAGACGCAGAGGATATTGATTCAATGATGGAAGATTACTTCTACGATGAAGACCTTGACGAGGAGTCTGATGTTAGAAAGGTTAAACTTTTAAAAAAGAAAACTATTGCTAAGGCCAAAGATTATTTTGAAGCTGAAAAAGAAAAATATGGAACATCCCTTGAGTCAAGTGGGTTATCCCTTTCTTCGAACGAACAAGAAGAGTTAAAGGATTATAAGCAGTATGTTAGTGAGGCTAAGACTAAGGAAGAAGAAATATTGCGTAAAGCCGATTGGTATAAGCAAAAGACTTCAGAAGTTTTCGGAGGTGAGTTCAAAGGTTTTGAGTTTACTGTTGATGGAGACAAAAAAGTTAATTTCAAGCCGGGGGAAACAAGTGAGTTGTTAAATAAACATCAATCACCTCAAAATTTTGTAAATAAATACTTAGATGAGGATGGTATGCTTAACGATTCGGTTGGATACCACAAGTCATTAGCCGTGGCAATGAACCCTGACAAGTTTGCTAAGTTCTTTTATGAGCAAGGTAAAGCTGAGGGGAAGGATGATGTAATGAAGCAGACTAAGAACGTGAATATGTCTTCAAGAAATACACCTGAATTCTCATCACAAGGGGGAACGCAAATTAGAGCCGTCAATCCTGACTCCGGACGTGGCTTAAAGATAAGGAGTAACAAGAGAAATAATTAATATTAAAAATTAGAAAAAATGGCAGGACAAGTAAATGCAACGCCCGGATTCGATTTGCAGCCAAGTGCATCGCAAGTACCGTTATCCACAAATTATATTACCAACTTTGATTTCTTAAATCAGTATCTTCCTGATACTTATGAAAAAGAATTTGAACGTTATGGTAACAGAACAATCTCATCTTTCCTACGTATGGTAGGTGCTGAGATGCCTTCTAACTCTGACCTTATTAAATGGGCAGAACAAGGAAGATTACACACGAAGTATGTAAACTGTTTATCTACAGGAGCAGCAGCAGATGATACTGCTACTATTGGAGTAAATGACACTTTAGTACCGGCAAACCAAGCAGCAGGACAGGCATCGCAAATTGCGGTACGTGTTGGACAGACTGTAATGGTTATTGGAAACGCAGGTGGCGGTTCTAACAAAGCAATTGTAACTGCAGTTAATACAGCGGCAGATACTTTTGATGTAGCTTATTACGAAGCAGGAGGACAAGCGTTTGGAGCTGCAGAGGTTTGTACTGTATTTATTTATGGTTCAGAGTTCAAGAAAGGAACAAACGGAATGCAAGGGTCTTTAGAGGCTGAAGACGTAATCTTTGAAAACTCTCCAATTATCATAAAAGATAAGTACTCTGTATCAGGTTCTGATATGGCTCAAATTGGATGGATTGAGGTTACTACTGAGAATGGAGCTTCAGGATACTTATGGTATTTGAAGTCTGAGCACGAAACTCGTTTACGTTTTGATGATTACTTAGAGACTGCAATGATTGAAGCTGTTCCTGCTGAAGTAGGTTCAGGTGCAATTGCAGCTACAGGTGATGTAGGTAACAAAGGTTCAGAAGGTATATTCCACGTTGTTGCCAACAGAGGTAACGTATGGGGTGGAGGAAACCCAACTACATTAGCAGAGTTTGATACTATTGTTAGTCGTTTAGATAAGCAGGGTGCTATTGAAGAGAACGTATTATTCGTTGACAGAGATTTCTCTTTTGACATTGATGATATGTTAGCTCAACTTAACGGTTATGTTTCAGGTGGTTCTTCTAACTCAGCGTCTTTCGGTTTGTTTGACAACGATACTGAAATGGCATTGAACTTAGGATTCTCAGGATTCCGTAGAGGTTACGATTTCTACAAGTCTGATTGGAAATACTTGAATGACCCAACAATGCGTGGTGGTCTTGCAACAGGTGCAGGTTCAGGTAAAGTAAGCGGATTATTAGTTCCTGCAGGTTCTACTTCTGTTTATGACCAAATCTTAGGAAAGAATGCAAAGCGTCCTTTCTTACACGTTCGTTACAGAGCTTCAGAAACTGAAGACAGACGTTACAAGACTTGGATTACAGGTTCAGCAGGTGGAGCACAAAACTCTGACCTTGATGCAATGGAGGTAAACTTCTTGTCTGAAAGAGCAGTATGTACTTTAGGTGCAAATAACTTCTTTATCTTCCAAGATTAAGTAGATTAAATATAGGATGGTGTCTTCAAGGACACCATCCTTTTTATTATAAACTTTAAATTATATCAAATGAAAAAAAGCAAAAAACAATTCGTAGACAAAACTTATAAATTAACAAGAGATGCAGTTCCTCTTTCTTTTATGCTGCCAACTAGAAACTCAAGAAGGTTTCCATTATTACACTTTGATGATGTGACAGGTACAAACCGTGCTCTTAGGTATGCACGTAATCAGGCTTCTCCTTTTGAGGATGAGCAGGATGGAAATGCTATATTAGAGCCTGTTATTTTTGAAGATGGGTTTTTAAACGTACCAAAAAACAATCAGGTATTACAAGAGTTTTTACACTACCATCCATTAAACGGTAAAAAATTTATTGAAGTAAATGAAGCTAAAGATGCGGCAGCTATTGTTGAGATACTAAACCTAGAGGTCGATGCTTTAATTGAAGCAAGACAACTTTCTACAGAAATGATAGAGAACGTTAGCCGAGTGTTATTTGGAATAGACTCCTCTAAAGTTTCAACTTCAGAACTAAAACGTGATATTTTAATTTTTGCAAAGAGAGAACCCCAAGAGTTTATAAATATTCTTGGAGACCCTATGTTAAAACTACAAGGTAATGTTGCATTATTCTTTGACAAAAAATTACTTACTTTTAGAAAAAATAGAAAAGAGGTGTGGTTCAATACTTCAAGTAATAAAACTAGAATGTTAGTAGTTCCTTATGGAGAGGATGCAATGTTTATTGTTGCTTCTTATTTAGCAAGTGACGAAGGATTAGATTCATTAAAATTACTTGAAAGTATTTTAGAGTCTTAGTAATAAATATTATAAGATAGAATAGGAGGTCACAAAATGTGACCTCTTTTTTTTTCCTTATCTTTGTAAAAAAGTTTACGATGATAAACGCAGTAAGAAACACAGTATTGTCTGTGTTAAATAAAAATAATTACGGATATTTATCTCCGTCAGATTTCAATTTGTTTGCAAAACAGGCTCAGTTAGATATATTCGAGAATTACTTTTACGAATACAACTATCAAATAAACAAAGAAAATGCTCGTCAGTCAGGAGATGGATACGCTGATATTACAAAAAGTATAGAGGAGGCTATTGATTTGTTTTCAGTTACAGAAGGATTAAATCAAAACTTTGAAAGTATATATTTTGCACCCTCCATAACTACAACAGGGAGTGATTACTATTTAATAAATAAAGTTTTAGTATACCAAGGTCTTTTAGATGAGGGAACTACAACAGCAACTAGTGGAGGTGCTGATAAATTAATTGACAGTCAAGCCAATTTTACGGTAGACATAAACGTAGGTGATATAGTAGCGGTAGATAACAATGGTATTAAGTATGTTGTAGTCACCTTGGTAGATAACGCAACAACGATTTCAACGACAGGTGGAGCAGGTACTTTTAATGCAACCGGGTTGAAGTATTCTATCTTTAAAAAAGGGAGCAAGCTAGAAGAAGCAGAACAGGTTTCTCATAGTAAGATTACTATGCTTTCTAACTCTATATATACCGCACCAACAACAACATTCCCTGCATATACAACAGAAGATGTAAACTTAACAGTATATCCTAATACTATAAAAGCAGTTGGGCAGATTAAATCGCAGTATATAAGATATCCTAAAACTCCAAAATGGACTTACATAGACTTACTAAATGGTGAGCCGGCATTTAATGCATCAGCTGCTGACTATCAAGACTTTGAGATACCATTAGACGATGAGGTTAATTTAGTTTTAAAGATACTTCAGTACGCAGGAATCTCTATTAGAGAGGGAGATGTATATACGTTTGGACAATCAGAAGAACAACAAGATAATCAAGAAGAATCATAATGGCATATATATCAGAGTATCAGTATTACGAAAATGGAGGAGTAGCACCAATAGATAACAATTGGGGTTCGTATCAGTATATATCTTTATACGATATAGTTAACAATTTTATGTTGATGTACTCAGGGAATCATAACCTAGTTAATAACGAAGAGAGATATAGAGTATTGTTTCACGCAAAACGTGCAATTCAAGAGTTAAACTATGATGCCTTTAAAGAAATAAAAATATTAGAACTAAACGTAGACAATCAACTTAGGTTTGTACTTCCTCAGGATTATGTTAATTGGGTTAGGATATCTCAGTATAGAAACGGAGTATTATTTCCTTTAAGTCAAAACATTCAAACACAGTCTTCTGCTGCATATCTTCAAGATAATACAGGAAAGATTTTATTTGACATAGAAGGTAATATACTAAGACCTGAGTTTTCTAATCTTGATTACGATAGAATTGTAGGTATGGGTCAGAGTATATACCTAGACCAAAACAATGGACAATTCAATGGACTTCCGGGATATAACTGTGATGGGAATTGGTATTTTGAGTTTGGTATCGGAGCAGATTTTGGATTAAATACAGAAACTGCAAATGCAAACCCAACATTTAATATTGATAAAGCGGCAGGTGTAATAAACTTTAGTTCAAGTATGGCTAATCAAGTAGCTGTCCTTGAGTACGTTTCAGATGGAATGGAAGGTGGGGATGACTCTAGGGTTAATGTTAACAAGCTATTTGAGGAATATGTTTACGCATTTATTGAGTTCTCAATACTAAACTCTAAGCTTAATGTTCAGGAGTATATTATAACAAGAGCTAGAAAACGCAAGGGAGCACTTCTAAGGAACGCAAAAATAAGAATTAGTGATATACATCCGGGTAGATTATTAATGAACCTGAGAGGTCAGGATAAGTGGATTAAGTAATATGGCAAACACATCTAGAAATTTTATTAAGGGTATAATGAACAAGTCGCTAGATGAGCGAATTATTCCTAACGGACAATATGTTGATGCGTTGAATGTTCGTATGGGTTCTACTGAAGGTTCAGAGGTTGGTGTTATAGAAAACACAAAAGGTAATGAGCTTTTAACAAGTATTTCTTTTGAAGGAAATCCTTTAAGCTCATCAGCTAGATGTATTGGTGCTTATGAGGATGGTGCAAATGAAACCTTGTATTGGTTTATACACGACAGTAACTTTACTTCTTCATCTACAGGTAAAATTGATTTAATAGTTTCTTTTGACACTAAAACAAATAGTACTGTGTATCACATTATTTCTGTAAATAATGGGTTGGGTGATGGAAACACGACATTAAATTTTAATTCAAAATACCTTATAACAGGGGTAAATAAAATAGAAGAATTATTATATTTTACAGACAACTATACAGACCCAAAACAAATAAATGTAACAAAAAATTATACCAATCCTGAATCAGGTGTTGATACTTTTTCTTTAGAGTCATTGCTTGTTATTAAAAAACCTCCCACAACATCTCCTACTATTGAGCCTGTTGTAAGTAGTACTACAAGTAATTTTTTAGAGGACAGGTTTATTTGTTTTGCATATAGGTATAGGTATGAGGATGGAGAATACTCTGCAACATCTCAGTTTAGTGAACCTTCATTTATACCGGGGGTATTTAATTACGACACCTCAACTGCATTAAACGAAGGTATGTTGAACACTAGGAACGCAGTTAATGTAACTTATAATACAGGAGGGCCACTTGTAAAATCTATTGACCTTTTATTTAAGGATATGAACTCTTCTGTAATTAAAATTATAGAAAAAATAAACAAGAAAGAGAAAGGAATATCTGACAATACCGATGAAAAATTTATTTTTGATAACAGCAAAATATTTACAGTACTCCCATCTTCAGAAATATTAAGGCTTTTTGACAACGTACCTAGACTAGCTGACTCTCAGACTCTTATGGGAAACAGGCTTATGTACGGAAACTATTTAGAGGGATATAATTTAAAAGACTTAAATGGAAATACTACTAAGTTGGAGTATGTTACAACCTTTGATTCTAAAGATATTGGTAGAAGTGAACTTGCTTATGCTTTAGGTACAGGTGTATATAATTTTTCAACACCTAATACAAGTGTTAACAATTCTATACTTCAAATAAATTTTCAAGGAATAGAACTTAAAATAGGTTCAGTTATCAATATATCACTAAGGTTTTCTAATTCTAGTTGGGGTGGAGATTCTCCAAGCCCTACTGATACATTAGCGGCTACAGATATAGAGTTTAGTTATACACTAACGAGTGATTTTAATAATATTTATGAGCTTTCTATTTTCCCGGATTTTGTAGAAAGAATAGGTGAAGCGTCTACTATACAGACTGTAGCTGCTTCTTGTGATGGAAGCACCTTTACAGATTTTTTTAATTGTTCAGTTTCAAATGAAGTAACAGTTTCAGGTGGCTCTGCATTTAAGTACAGTAGTGGTATTAACTCAGCAAATGAACCTATACGAATTATTTCTGCAATAGGCTCTAATGTATTAAGTTTTCAAATTCCTGCAATGGAATATGTGGACGACCCAACAGGGAATGCAATAACTAAAAGATTTTATGAATACTATGGTATAGACTTAGCTTTAGTTTCTTTTCAAGAGGTTGGAAACCCAAAAAGTTTACATAGCAACAGGGGTTATGAGATTGGCATAGTATATATGGATGAGTTTAACCGTATGACTACTGCATTGGTTAGCGAACAAAACACAGTACAAATACCTTGCTCTGCCTCAGTAACTCAAAATAATATACAAGTAAATATACCAACTTCTCAGATAGCACCTTATTGGGCAACACGTTACAAGTTTGTTATTAAACCTGACAAACAAGGTTATAATGTTATTTACTCTAATTTCTTTTTTAGAGACCCAACTTCGGGAGGGGATTACTTTTTGATTGAAGGTCAGAACTCAACAAAAATAGAATTAGGAGATGAGTTAATTGTAAAAACAGATACACAGGGTGCTAGAAATAATTGTACTTGGACTACAGTATTAGAAAAAAAGGCACAGACACAAGATTTTTTAGACCCCCCACCACAAGATAGTGAGGGTAACGAATTATCTGTTCCCGCAGGTGTTTATATGAAACTTCAAGCAAATAATTTTTCTACAGAATTAAAGCCCGGCTCAGTAATAGCACCCGGAGAATTATCTGCTAAAACAGATTCAGGAGCAGGAGAATGCCCTACTGTTAACTACCCTGTAGATAGAAAAGTTGTAGATAATGCGGGAGTTGTAACATACGAAGATATAGTTATACCTGCAGGCTCAAAGATAAATATAAAAATTAATAATCTAAGGATTGGTAACTCATCAAGTTTATCTCAAGTTCAGAATAGGAGTTGGGAGGTTGATGCTAATTTTACTTCAAATGATACTTACTCTACTTTTCAAAATTGGTTTAATAGTGATAACATTTCAGATTCTTTAAGAGAACAAGCAACAAATAAAGAACCTAATGACTTTGAGTTTGAATATATAACAATACCCGGAACACTAATAGAGTGTAAGGATGCTTTGATTAACATTTATTTTCAGACTTTGAATAGTAGACCTGTTTTAAGAGTTGATGGAAGTAAAGGTTACAAATCAAAAAAAAGACGAACTAATTTACAAGTAGAGATATCTATAACTCTTGCTGACAGTACAATTATTTTTGAGTCAGACCCTCAAGATGCGTCACCTGATTTATGGTACGAGTCTTCTGAGTCTTATCCTATCAATTCATTGGGTGAACACCAAGGTAATTTTCAAAACCAAAAAATTTCTACAAACTTACCTGCTATTATTAGGACAGATTTTTTTAATTGTTATGCGTTTGGTAATGGTGCGGAAAGTTTTAAGATTCAAGACTCTATAGTTGGCAAAGAACTTGTGCTAGGAAACAGAGCTACAACAACAGACTCTAAAGTATATGGAGAGGAAAGAAGGTTTTCCGACATTACTTATAGTGGAGTTTTTAACCCTGAGTCAAACATAAATAAACTAAATGAATTTAATAGTGGACTACTTAACTTTAAAAAATTAGAGACATCGTTTGGCCCTATTAGAAAATTATTTGCAAGAGAGACTGATGTATTATCGCTACAAGAAGATAAGATATCTTATGTACTAGCAGGTAAGAATTTATTGTCTGATGCAGCAGGAGGAAATGCTTTAACATCAGTACCTGAAGTTTTAGGAACTCAGATTGCAAGGATAGAGGAGTTTGGGATATCAAACAATGCTGAAAGTTTTACTGAGTGGGGTGCAGATAAATATTTTACGGATGCCAAGAGAGGTGTTGTTGTAAACTTAAGAGGCTCAAGTGCTCAGAACGAGCAGCTACAGGTAATATCATCAAGTGGTATGCGTACTTGGTTTAGGGACTTGTTTAATGAAACTTTTACAACGCAGAAACTAGGTGCGTTTGACCCATATATGAACGAGTTTGTATTGTCGTCTAATAGAATTAAAAAACCTACAGTTGACTTATGCAAGAACTGTGGCATAACAGAGTCGTTTGTAATTAAAGATGTTGGATATCAGTACTGTTATAATGTAGGAGAATTGGTTGGAACGGTTGATGTTAACTACACCGTAGAGCTTCCTGTGACAGGAACGTTTGAGGTTATAGCTCTTTATAATGGGGTTGTTACTACTACAGGTAGTGTTAGTACAAGTGGGGTATTAACATTCACAAAAGATGAGGTATTAGTAGACGAGGTTTTAATTAGTATAATACCAACAAATAATATAGATGTAAGTCTAACTGTAGATTGTCCTGTAGGAGAAACCATTACTATTGTTTTAGTAAGCATTAATAATGATGCTGACGGAGGTAAGACAATACACAACGAATACCGATGGACAGACTCAACATTTCAGTCTCCATTACATTCATCTAGCGTTACTTTTTTATCAGGGCCAAGTCCTATAGTTTCTTTGTATGAAACAATTGAAGGGCCTCAAGGCGGTGGCATTATTCCATCAAATAATGCAACAATAACAATAGGTTCAAATAAGAGAAGTACTGATACGTATGATTTTAATATTAACTCAGATAACTTTAGATACATAAGAACTAATATATTATACGCTAATACAACCACGCAGATAAAGTCATTACTTTTAGCAAGCACAGTACCGACACCAATAACTATTCCTACAGGAGGAAATACTGCGTATACTGCTAGTTTTAATATGCCAACTACAGGTCAGTATTTATATCTTATTTGGGATTATAGGGATAGTACACCAATAGATTTATGTTACGACAGCGGTAGTACTAATGGAGCTTGTTGTAATTGCCCTGCAAGTGGTTCTATATTTTTACTTGAAGACTGTGAGTCAGGAGCACAATTTACTATTGAAGATACATACCAAAACGGAATAGGAATTAACTCAGTTGTTCAGTATGTTCAAGGAGTAGGAGCAGGTGCAGGGACATTTGTTTACTGTGGTCGTATTATTAACTTTGGTGTTACCGCAAACGCAACCTTATACTCTAATGAAACTCAAACCTGTGGTGATGTTTCAAATTGTAATTTTGATTCTACTGTTAATTGCTTACAATATACTGTGTCTACATACGCAAGCTCAGCACAACAGTACTCTTATACAGATTGCAACGGAGTATTTAGGACTGAAGGTATAGGAGGCTCAAGCGGATATGATTCAGACACATTCTGTGCTTTAACAGGCTCAGTAGACCCCGGGAGCAATAACCTGTCTGTTGACGGAGATTGTGAATTTTAAAATAAAATAAACTATGGCAATATATTATTTAGACGGAACAACATTATCAAATTCAACAGCAATATACGCTGATGCGGATTTAACTATTTGCGAGTCAGATGGTTATTACTCTGATGGTGTTACTGTTAGACGACAGATTAATTGTGTTTTACTTAACGAAGAAGTATGCCCATCTTGTCCATCATAAAAAAATAAAAATATGTCTTTACCAACAAATACAAACAATACATTGACTTATGACGAAGGAGCTAAAGGGTGGCCTTCGTTTTATTCTTACTTTCCTGATTGGATGATTGGTATGAATAATTACTTCTATACGTTTAACGGGGGTAATCTTTACCGTCATAATACCAACGAGGTTCGAAACAATTTCTACGGAGTTCAGTATACAAGTACGGTACAGTCTGTGTTTAATGACGGGCCTCTTGAAAATAAACTATTTAAAACCATTAACATAGAGGGAGATTCAGCTTGGGGTGTTACGTTGAAGACTGATATACAAGACTCAGGATTTATTGAGGCAGGTTGGTTTGACGAAAAGGAGGCATCATTCTATGCCTTTGTAAGAAACTCAGGTACTGTTCCTGCACAGTCTAGCGAGTATGCGTTGCGTTCTTTAAATGGTATTGGAAGTAGCGAAACCATTACAGGTACAGCAGACATTATTAATTTCTCTATAGATATCGAGCTAGACACTATGATGTCAGTTGGTGATATGATGTACTATATTAATAGTCTAAGCAACACACCATTACTTGCAGGACAGATAGAAGAGATAAATGTAAACTTAAAGCAAGGTGTTAATCAGGTTGTAATAGATACTACAATTACAGGAAGTACTACTATTTCAGGACAAGAGCTTTTCTTTTTTTATATTAAGAACTCAATTGCAGAGTCTCACGGAGTCTTAGGTCACTACTGTGTTTTTGATATTGTAAACACATCCACAGAAAAAATAAATTTATTTGCAGTAGAAAGCGAAGTAATGAAAAGTTATCCTTAAAATTTGTACCTTTGCTATATGCTAGAAGAAGACCAAGGTATAAAAATACTTGAAGATGTAAGCTCACATACAGGTATGTTATGGGAAAGAATTGCTAATTTTAGAAAACAAATACAAGAAATTCCGGGAGCACTAGAGCATCACACACCTGAGATGGATGAGTCAATGCCTCTAAAGCATCATATAAAAGATGGTGTATACACAAGGGAAATATTTATGCCAAAGGGTATGGTGGTTATAAGTTTTATACACAAGACAAATCATCCATCATTTTTTATGAGTGGAGAGATGTCTATTATTACAGATAAAGCAGAGGTAAAAAGAATAAAAGCACCAATGGTTTTACAGACTGAAATGGGCACACAGAGAATAGCTTATATGCACGAGGACTGTGTATGGGCGTGTGTATACAGGACAGATTCAGAAACAGTTGAAGAGGCAGAAAAAGAGTTGTACACAGAGAATTTCAGAGAACTTCCTGAACACCTAATTAACAAACACAAAATAATACAGTAGTTATGGCAGCAGCATTAACATCAATATTAGCGGTAGCATCAATAACAGCAGCAGCAGCAGGGACAGCAATGTCTTTTAGTTCAGCAAACAAAGCTAAAAAAGCTCAACAGGATGCAGAGAACGAAGTTAAAAATAAAATGTCAGAAGCCCGTAAGAAGCTAGAGACAAATTATATGGATGTCTTATCTGTTAACAAAGAGCCGTTTGAAAGACAGCGTGAGGCTTTATTATCAGCAGGGGCACAGGCTCTTGAGGCAGGTATTGAAAGCGAAAGAGGTGGAGGTGCTGTTGCAGGTAGACTTCTAGCCGCACAGAACGAGGCACAGGGTCAGGTTCGTGACGTACAGAGCGATAGACTTTTTGACCTTGAGGCTGCACAAGCTGAAGAGGATTCAAGGCTTAGAGATATAGGTATTCAGTTAGACTTAGGTGAGGTTGCAGGAGCACAAGAGGCAGCAGCGGCATCAGCAGAAGAGGCGGCTATGATGACAAACCAAGGGATTCAAGGTGCTGTAAACACAGTAGGAGCAATAGCCTCAGCAGCTCCGTTGTACGCTAAAAGTGGAGGAGCTAGACAGGCAGCAATAATTAACAGACAGGGTGGCGGACAAGCTAACGTAAATAAAAGTATTAGTGGATTAAAACTAGATAATAAAACTAATAAGGAAGGATTTAATAAAGGTGATATTAAGACTGCAGCAACATCAGGTTTAGGTGTTAAAGGCAAGGCAGGTTATGTTGCTCCAACCGCTGAAGTTTTGTATGACGAGCCAACTTCTGATTTTTTACCCGCTACTAATATATATGATGGTGTAGATATTACTGAAATAATAGACAACCCAACCACACAACAGTTTAATGTTTTTATGTCAAAACAAGACCCCAAGTGGGCACGAGATTTTAGAAAGGCATTAGGAATTGAAACAAGAGCAGGTCAGGCAATAGATTATATGAACCCTTTTAACTAACACTATGAGTTACTATAAATACAAACCTCGTGACCCACAGGTACAGATAAATTGGACAGAAGCGGCAAGTAACCTTACAGCGGTTATTCAGGATGAGGTGGATTTTAGAAATCAAAAAAAAGCAGCTTTTGATGAGGCAAGTCGTGTATACCAAAACCAACTGAACAATCAGCCACAAGGCGAGAGCACCTCTATAAGAGAGTGGGGATTAAAGTTTGGCGACAAAGCTCAGAAACAAATGATGATGCAAGACCAACTTTTAAAAAGCGGTATGCTTAATCCAAACGACTACACATTAATGCGTCAGAACCTAGTTGACGGAACAAACCAAGCTTTCTCATTAATGGAACACTACCAAGAGGTATACGCAAAAAAGATGGAGCGTATGAAATCACAAGATATAGCTACATCATCTCAGAGTTTTGAGACATTTTTAATGGAGAATGCGGAAGGATATGCAAACTTTAATAACAGCGAGCTTGCCATTAATCCTGAGACAGGAAAGGTTACTGCAGCTATGATGAGATATTCTAAGGGAGGTTTAAGAGAGCTAACCAAAGACCCTAATCAGTTTGTAGCTGTAAGCTCATTGCAGGGTCAGATACTTGGTGAGTATGATGAGTTTGATGTGGGTGCTGTGACATCTAAGTTTATTTCTGAGACAGGAGCTTGGACGCAAATTGAAAAAATAGTAGGCACACGAGAAAAAGCAGGACAGCTTATTAAGTCTTTAAACCCATTCACAAAAAAACTAGATGCTGAAATTGCTAAAGATTTAGGTATTAGCGAGGCTGATAGAGAATCAATTAATTATTATCTTGAAGCAGAAAATGCTGCTATAAATTCCGTGTTTGGTAACCAATATAATATCTCATCTATACTCACAGAAAATGTTGTCACGACAGGAAAAGGTAAGAATTATACCTTTACATTTGACAAACCGGATTATAAAAAAAACCCGGAACTGATTTATGTGGAAAGACAGGGAGATAAATATGTTATGAATTTTTCAGAAGACCAAAAAGAAGCTGTAAAGGCTTATATGCGTAATGACATTAGGAATAAAACAAACATAACTAAAGAGGTGGCTTCTGTAAACGATTGGAAAGACAGGACAGCTTCTGATAAAATCAAAAAAGAAGAAGATAATAAATTTAATAGTGAGGTTAATGTATTAAAAAATATAAACTATATTTGGAACGGTGATGAGGAACAGTTAAATACGGCAATAAACGTATTATCAACAAGGCCGGGAACGAATATAAAAAATATAACACGTACTGCTGACGGAATTATAATTAATTATATAGATGAAACTCCTTCTTATAATATTGAAAACCTGAGTAAAATGAGCCAAACTCAATTCCTTAAATCATATTCAAACAGGTTTTTAGGGGTTACGGAACAATTTGAAAATTTCGATGATGCTTTAATTGAACTTAAATTGGTAGATGGTACTCCTTCCTCAAATACTATAGGAGATAATATACAAGATGAACCTGAATTTGAGACTAATATTCAGGCTTATAACAGGTTACGGAAAGAGTCCAACAAAAAGTATGGATACACTCCTGATAAATTTGTAGTGCAAGGTAAAAAAAGTGCGAATATTAACGAGATGATAAGGCAACAGCCGGGCTTGGAAAATTATTCAATGAATCAAAAGGGGCAAATACTAAATGAGGATGATAAAATTGTTATGGAAATTGACTTGGAAAATCTAGATGCAAACAAAGCTGAATTATTGTATAATAAAATTTTAAATATGTCTAGAAAAACTCAAAGTCGGGAAGATATATTTGACATAACGGACGGAAAGTTACAAATATTAAACCAAACAAATAGTACTTCTTCATTAGAATTAAACGATTAGAAAATCAATTATGGATAAAATTAAAAAACTATTTGACGTTATAACTAGAGATGGATATTATGACAAGTCATTTGAAGAGTTTCAAGTTCAGTTTCAAGACGAAGAATATCAAACAAAAGTTTTTGACGTTGTAACTAGAGATGGTCTTTTCGATAAAACATTTGAAGAGTTTAAGGGTATGTATGTACCTGTTGTTGAAAAAAAAAACCCAAACGATATTACTTTGGCTTCAGCATCGGAAGGTGGTGGATTGGAGCAATCAGATACTAACATTGTACCTGAGATTGTTGAACCTGAATTTGAGGTAGAACCTGAGCCATACTCCCCTAATTTCAGAGCACTTGCTAGTGATAATCAGAGAGTTGTAGAAGCAGAGTTTGATAAAATAGAAAGTGAAAAAGCTGCTAGAGGTATTAGCACAAGAGAGCAAGTTGCTCAAGATGCTATTGATAACCAAGCTGAGCTTGATGTAAGAATACAAGAAGAGCAGGAACAAAAAGAACAAGAGGAATATCGTCAGACTGTAGAGAGCAGTAATGTATTTGCTAATAACGAAGAGTTTAAGTTAGCCTTAGAGCAAACAAATGCTAACGCTATAAACCAAGACGAGGATAATGCTATTCCTTACTTCACTAGTTTGTATGCGAAGTATGGTTTTATATTTACAAAGTCAGGAGTAGGTGACGCTATGATGGTATACTCCCCATATAATGAAGAGCCATTAGAGGTTGACCTTGACACTTTTTTCTCTGACGAATCAGAAGCTGAAAAATTAAAATTATTTCTTAGTAACAACGCAAAGACACCTGAAGAGGCAATAGCCGACACAGAGATGACTGAAATGAATCGTGCAATAAAGGTTCGGAGTATGCGTACAGATGCACGTATAAATAAAGACGGAACAGAGTCAACCGTATTATTAGCATCAGGTGAGGTAGATGGAAAGTTTGTTGTGTACCCTACACTATTCCCTCGTGACAATGATGGGACTACTGATTATGGTAGTTCTGAATATTGGTGGGAAGAGAAGTCAGGTATGGACGCTTTTAATGAAGCTAAAAAAAGAGGTGAGGTTATAACTTTTGAAAACGAAGAGGATGCTCAAGAATTTGCTGAGGGCTCTTGGAAAGAGGTTGACACATTAGACGCTGAGAGATACAATTTCTTTAGAGAGAACGGCCAAGACTATGACTCATATAAAAAAGCATATGACAGGCTTCAGGAAGTTAGAGAGGAGTTGTTTTTCTTATCAGAATCTCCGTATAAACAAAAATATCTAAACGAAAAAGAGAAAGAGACTTACGAACACTTCTACGTGAATGGTGTTAGAAGGTCAGATGCAGGTAAGATAAAGCAAGAACTAACAGACGAAGCCAACAACCTAAGAGACGTTGTTCAAGATACTGACCTTCAGGAGTTACAAGAAGACTTTGATGTTTACATACAAAAAAAAATTAGTAAGATATCACAAGAAGCAGCCACTCAATATAAGGCAACAAAGGAAGCGGCTTCTATTCTTAACGATGCTGCTATAAAAAACCTTGGGATAAGTGCCGATGAGTTAGTCGACTTCGTACCTAAAACCCAACAACAAATAGAAATATATGACGAGCTAATAACTCAGCTAAGTGAGGTAGAGAGATATGCAGAGTTAGCAGTAAATAAATATAATACTTCTGAAACTTGGTTTGATTCTAAGTTAGATAAAGGAATTAGAGATGACTTTGTTTCTAACTATGCTTCTGTTGTAAACGCATATGAGAAAGGCTTTGCAACAGGTCACATTGGTAATGTAATTCTAGAGAACGCTCTTGGAATAAGAAACCTTCAGGACGGTGGTGAGGTTAAAGATTCAGCTAGACTAATAGTTGAATACCTAAAAAAAGGTGAAACAGGCTTACAGGGTCGTGCTGAGTACAGATGGCATCAGGCTAGAGGATTTCAGGAGTCTTGGAACGCTTTTAAAAATGACCCTGCAGAATTAATGGCAAGTATGGCTATGAACTCTCTAACTATGATGCTTCCGTACGGATGGAAACTAATGGGAGCAGGAGCGGCATCAGGTATAGCAATAGGTGCAGGTGTTGGAGCAACAGGTTTAGTTACAGGGCCGGGTGGTATAGTAACTACAACAGCAGGAGCATTGTCAGGTTTTAGTTATGGTACAAGAGCGGGTATGGCGGCAACGTCATTAGCTATGGAGTATACAACTGCGGTTATGGATGCGGTTAGAAACCAAGGGTACGAACCTATGGACGAGCAGTCAATGGCAAAAGCCTTGCAGAAACAAGAAGTGTGGGACGAAGGATTTGAGATAGGACTTAAGCGTGGTATACCTATCGCTTTTATGGATTTTATTTCAACAGGTATGGCAGGTAGAATGTTTAAGCCGGGAGCTTTTGCAACCGTGGGTAGAAGAATGGCTTATGGACTATCTGAACGTCTTGTTTTTGACCCTGCTATGGAAGGGCTAGGAGAATTAGCAGCACAGATGTCAGCAGGTCAAGGAATTGACGGTAAAGAGATTGCGGCTGAAATGATTGGGGCACTTGGTAGTAAAGCCCCTAATATGTTGATAAATACGTATATCGACAGTAAGGCAAAGATTGATTTTGAACTTGCAAACAATCTTACTGACTTGAACTATATAGCTCTATTAGATGTCAGCGATAAAAGGATTACTAATTGGTCAAACAAAATGAAGAAGCTAGGCCATATAAGTAAAGAGCAGAACCAAAGGATACAAGAAAACATAGGACTAAGAAGAGAGGCTCGTGACCTGATGAGTGTTGGTGACACTAAGGTTGTTGACACATCTAAGAATCAGGTGGTAGACCCTTCGATAGAGGCTAGGCTAACTGTGTTACTAGCCGCAAGAAATGCGTTAGAGTCTACAACAAATAGAAGGCAAGTATTTAGTAAAAAAATAAAAGACATTAACGCTGAGATTAATGATATCGTATCAACAAAATCTTTAAGACCCCTAGAACAACAAACAGTCTTAGAGGGACAGGGAGTGCCAAGTCCTACCAACACACAGAGAAATAAGAATGACCTACGTGAGGGGCTGAGTAAGTATATGATTAACGGAAAGCAGTATACACAGGAAGGGTTTCTTGCCAAGTTAGATAAGATGAGCAATAGAAGGCTTTTAAAGGCATCTGTTTTTGTAGATAACGATGAGGAGACAGGAGCTATATTAGACGAGAAGATGGCCTCTTTATCACCAACAGAAGATACTAGCGTTGCACCATCTACATCTACTCAGCTTGTTATTGATGAGAACGGAAATTTAGTTGAAGAGACTGTTGAAGCTACTCCTGAGGTTGAGGTTTCATTCCCGTCAAAGCCGTATTATTTTGAATTTGAATCAGAACAAGACATACCTAATAAATTATTAGGTATTGTCCCTATTTCTAAATCAGAAATCGAAGTTGATGGTAAAAAGAAAATAAAATTAACATTTAGCGGTCAGCAGTTAATTGACGCAGGACTTGCTACTAGCCCAAAAACAGAAAAAGATGCCATTCAAGAGCCAAGCACAGAGAAGCAAGTTCCAAAAGACCGACTTGGAGAATATCATACAGACAAAAGGTTAGTAACCCCCTCTAATCCTAAAGGACAAGCAAACATATCAAACGTTACAAGTCCTGATAAAGAAGGGGTATCAACAGCAACTTATGTAAATCCAGAAACAGGTGTTGTAGATGCTATCATAAGCAGTAAAGACAAGGAAAACTTTGTTGGATATGTTAGGGTTTATGAAAACGGAAAGCCGACAAATAAGTTTTCAGCAAAAATGGAGTCCACAGGTAGTGCGTTTAAGAGTATGATTACATCTGCTGATGCTACATTACCTGATGGTGCAAGAGTTGTTGAAACAACTACTATTTCTGAGGGTGGACTTAGATCTTTCAATAAATCTAATTTAGATGTAGAAACTGACGCAGATGGTAACGTTGTTACTAATACCACAAAATATAGTGATGCAACAAAACAATCTGTAGAAGAGAAAGGTCAAACTGCTTATAATGCTTTTAAAACTGATGATAAAGCTAAAGCTGAAGCTGAAGTTGAAAAAATAAAAAAAGCTTATCCAGGTATTGAGGTAAAAATAAAAAGACAAGGAACTAAAAAAGGAAAAAAAACATATACTATTGATGTAGAGTTGCCAGTATTAATTAAAAAAGAAAAAGATGCCATTCAAGAGCCAAGCACAGAGAAGCAAGTGTTACAAGATGATGCAGGAAGCAAAGAAGATGGGACAGAATCCGAAGTGGGACTGCAAGAAGTTCGAGAAGGAGACGCTGGACAAGTCACTACCGAAACGGAAGTCAAAGAAGGTGACACGCAAACCGATACAACTAGCGACACGACTACGGAGACAGATACTGAACAGTTAACAGATACCACTTCTGAAACAGAAGTGATGAGAGA
>JGI858J16261_1000003_pt1 | contig 27576 bp, 37 predicted proteins | sample TiedelARG03_113m_FD_16261 | JGI IMG/M metagenome (IMG submission 16261) | reverse complement strand
AATTAGGATATACAACTCACACAAAAGTTCTTAATGCAAAAAAACATGGTACTGCTCAAAATAGAGATAGAGTATTTTCTGTATCATTTAAAATGGATTACATCGAAGGTGTTGGTTATGTAGAATCTGAAGAATCTAAAAACTTTAAATTCCCCGAGGAAGTAGTTCTTGAAAAAAGACTTAAAGATTATTTAGAAGAAAATGTTGATGAATCATATTATTTAGATGACGAACATATAGCTAAGATACTTGGTTGAAAAGCATATGAGAAACCACTTAAAAAAGTTTTACATGAAGATAGTATTATGCCTACATTCACAACAAGAAGTGGAGATGATACTAGTTCTCAAAAATTAGTAATGGATAAAGTTGATATAGTTGGAAATGTATCAGAGAGTGGACACGTTCAAGGTGGAAGTGTTGTATCTCCAAATGGTATTGCACCAACTTTTACAGAAAATCATGGACAAGTTGTTAAGATTGTAGAAAAAGATAACTTCTTAAATGTAGAAGATGTGCTTAATGGGTCAAAGATTATTGAAGGAATAAATCCAACATCACCAACATATAAATCTGATAATAAAGTTCATGGAGAAAACTATATAATTTCAACACTAAGAGCAGGAAGCGGATTGCAATTAGTAGCTGTTCCTACAAAAGTTTATCAAGATAATAAAGAACTATTCAATTCAAGAGAAATAGATGAAAGTGAAAATTATTTCTACTTACCAAAAGAAGATGGAGTAAATGGAAATACAAATAGAGTTTGAAAGGGAGACAAATATTCTGGAACTGTTCCCGTTCACCAACAAGGACAAATAAAAGTTGCTGTTACAAATAATACTAAACAAGGATATGCATTAGCAGAAGAGGGAGATGGAGTACTTCTTAATCAATTCACAGGTTCATCTAATGGAAAAGGAGCAAGAGGAAGAGTACAAGAAGGAAAAGTATCAACTCTAATGACTACACAAACACAAGGCGTTATTGAATCAGTAATACCATTAAGAATAAGAAAGATAACTCCTAGAGAAGCATTTAGATTAATGGGTCTTAAAGATAATCATATAGATTTATTACAAGAAACTATAACAACTAAATCAGGACAATATAAATTAGCAGGAAACTCAATAGTAGTATCTGTATTAGAAGCATTATTCAAGGAGATATTTAATGAAAATATGTAATGTATGTGGATCTAGTTATTCACAAAACACAAATAAAAAAGACAAATGCATATGATGCGTTAAGGACAGGCAAAATATAATAGAAAATAAAATAACTATTTTTGAAGATAATTCATCTGAGTATGAAGACTTAGAGATATTAAAAATGATACTAATTGCACAAGATGATAACTTAACAGAAGAAGAAGCCATAGACAAAATTCGAGGAATACTATTTAAAAAAGAAAATGTTAAAAGGAGAAAATAATGGAACATAAATTATTAAAAGAATTATATGATAATCTTAGAGAAAAACAAAAAGAAGAATATGCTTTTATGATAGCTGGTGGATATATAGCAGATCAATTATCAAACATATTAGTAAACTATAAAAAGCAAAGTGAAAAAATGAGTGATAAAGAAACATTAGAATATCATATCATGGATAATATGGATTGAAATCAAAGTGATTTAAATGGTAAAACTATGAGAGAACTTATTCACATAGTTCATGATAAAACAAAACCACCTAAACATGATGATGATGATTATGATGATAATTAAAAAAGAGGAAAAACAAAATGAATAAGACAGAAATAGAAAAACAACAAAAACTACATAAAATGTTCTCAAGAGTATTTAGCGGAGAACTAACACAAGCAGAAGCATCTAGACAATTAAATATGGATAGGTCTAACTTTAATAAAGGATATACAGCATTTAAAAGTGGAATAATGACTGATGCCGAAGAAGCGGTTACTAGAAAAGAAATATCGCTTAACATTAAAAATGGAACAATTAACAGAAAGAGAGCAGTATTTAATTCAGAAGTTAGAAAACTTTCTTTAACAGAAGCAATTCTTGAAAATCACGTTCCTAAAGATGTTATAGCAACAGTTAATTATAAAGCAAAAGTTAATGAAGCATTTGGAACTAACTTTATATCAATTGGAGACTTACACTATGAAGATTACAAGGACGACAAAGAGTTCATTAGATTCTTTGCAATGGTTAAAGACTACATTATAAAAAACTTTAAAGGGCAAAAAGTTAATATTATATTTGGTGGAGACTTTGTGGAATCAAACAATCACATAGGACAATTAGCAAAGGGAATGATTAAGGTTCATCAATATGATGGAGTAAGAGTTCACATATTAGGGTTCTTAGAAGCACTAATCAAAGAGGACATAGTAGATCCATATGTTTACATAGTAGCAGGTAATCACGATAGAACTAATAGAGGTTATGACGAAGTTCCTCCAACTGATTCATTTGCATACTTAATATACAAAGAGATACAAAGAAGATTTAAAGGAATTCAAATTGAATATGATTATCTAGCTATTGATAAAAAAATAGATGGATTAAGAGTATTAATAACTCATGGAGATAGAGCAAGAGGAGCAGGAAGTGATGCGGTTATAAATTGAGTTAGAAATAGAGAAGGACAAATAGGAATTAATTATGATTTAGTATTTGTTTATCACTCACATAAATTCAAGATTGATCACATTAAAGGAACTAATAAAAAGATTATCTTTACACCAGCTGCAAAGCCTGAAATCAATGAAAATGAATTTGAAATTGAAAACAACCAAAGAAGTACAGTTGGGTTCTTAGGAGTATCTATTGGAAAAAATATTGAAAGAATTGACCGTATTAAAACAGGAACAAAATAAATGGTAATATCAAGCCTATATTTGGTATATTATATATGAAGGGAGTTTTATGAAATATAATAAAAAGTATTTTAATGAAGAGCAAGTAAAGTTTATAGAACTAACAAAGTTTAATGAAGAATTACACTCTTATACACACCCAAAACATACTATAAAGTCTGGAAAAGACCAAGGTAAGTTAAAACCAATAACTAAGACTGCTTCAGGTTTTATTAAAGGTTTAGACCCATTTGACCCACCAATAAGTGATATAACAAGAAACATTGCTATAAAGCTTAGAGAGGGAGGTAAAGTAGATACTTTCAACCATATTAATAAGGTTGAGGAAGAAACGTCTCTATACATCTCTATAAGGGCTTCAAGAGGTTCTATTTACCATGCAGTAGCAGAAGAAATGATGTGGCATAGGTCTGATGTAAAAAATGAAGGAAAAGAAGATAAATTTGACCTTAAGGAAAGAATTGAATATCACTTTAACCATTACATTAAACTATGAAGCAAACAACAAGAAGCAAGAAAAGGTAAGATAATTTTTAGTAATAAGTTTTTACCAAAAGAGCTATGAAAACCTTTTAGTCATATTAAGACTGAAATGGATAAAGAATCATTAAATGAAATTAGGAGTGGCCTAATGGTAATGATTAAAAATCTAATTGAATGATTAAATGAATTAGATTATAAAGATTGAGAAATGATTGCATCTGAGATACCTCTATTTTGAGAGGGAGAAGAGATGGCTGGAATGTTCGACGTCTTAATGAGAGTGGAAAAAGATATCATTAAAACCGATCACAAGACAAATGGTTCTATGGGTCATGGTAAGATATTTACATATGGAGCTCAAATATCATTAGTGTATCAAAAAATGGTTGAAGAGAATATGCCGCACTTAAATGTTACTAAGGATTTTATAATACATAATCATGTTAGTGATGATATAAACATTATGCGTTTAAACATTAAGATTGATTGATTAAGAAAACTATCAAAAGACTACTTAGATAATGGGACAGAGCATGTATTCTTTAAAAGAAAAAGAACAAGCAATGATAAGGAGACAATAGTTCAATGACTATTTAGTCTTCAAGATGAATACAAACAAAAGATTATTAATCTTCACACAGCAAAGTTAGTTGTTTATGATATAACAAAACAAAGAGACAATGCAGATAGAATATATAATCTAGTTAAAGAAAAAGATTGGTTTGATAAACAAAAAGCAAGACACACTAAGTTCCAAGGAACGGCAGTATGAAGCAATACAATATCAACTGATGTAATAAATGAAATAAAGAAAGGTAAAGATGGAAAATAAAAAATTAACAAGTGAACAATTAGAAACACTTAAAAAAGCAACAACATATCATGATAGATACCTAATAAACATTAGAGACTTTGGAATTGTCGATAATAGAAAAGCAGGTAGAATAGGTAAACTAAAAGATGGTATTAAAGAAGGTTCAAAAGAAGATTTAAGAAAAGAACTAAAACTTTCTTACATATCTTGAGCATATGCTGAGTACATTGGAAATATTATTGATGAAAAGTTTGATTGAGAACTATTATCATATGATGTAGACGGAGCTGTTATTAAAATGACGTTCTTAGGTAAAACAAGAACAATGAAGTATCCTTATTTAGATAATAAGAATCAAGCAATTTTAGAACCAGATAGTTTCCAAAAGAACAATGCACAAATGAGAGGTATGTCAAAACTATTCTCTATGTTATCAGGAATTGGTTTAGGACTATACACTGGTGAAGACCTGCCTACTGAGTTTGTTAGTGGAGGTGGCGGAGTATCAAGAGATGATATGATAGCATACCTTGATAAAAATCTAACTGATGATCAAAAGCAACAAATATTTTCTAAGCACGGAACAAGTGAACTTAAATACTTAAAAGGACCAATTATGAAAGAAGTCTATGAAAAAGTATTTGCTGCGAAAGGTAAATAATGAAAGAATTAAAAAAAGCAAAACAAAATGTTGAGAAATCACAAGAGCAAATAGATAAACAACAACAAAAAAGACTTAAAGACATGAAGATTAAAATTGGTGATAATACTTACCAAATGAAAAAACCTTCAGCTATTGAGGCTACTATAACAAGATCATTCTTTAAAGATGATGTTGGAGTAGACATATATAAAGTGTTCAACGAAGAGGCAGTAATGAAAATGTCTCAAGGAGAACAAGTTGAAGAACACGAAATGATAAACTTTGAGTTCTACAATAAAATTATATTAGACATACTAATGTGAGCAATAGACAGAAAAACAACTCAAATTGATGCTGAGAGAGAAAATAAACTTATGAAAATATTAGGTTTCTTCTTAGATACAGAAGAGCAGTTCAAAATAGAAGACTTCAGAAGAGAAGATGCACTTAATGAACTAGTTACTTCAATAGTAATGTTAATGATATCTCCCAGTTAACAAGGCTCGTATTATAAGCAAGGAATACGATGCTGAATTTATCGAAATGTATTTGAATAAAAACTTTGATTACAATTATCTATTTGAAATAGATTGAATTGAAAAGATGTTATTATTTAACAAATCATATAGATATGACTTGCACCACAAATTACAAGAATATCAACTTGCAATGTCTGGAATAAGTGGTAAGGACGCTGCATCAACTAAGAAAATTCATACTAAGTTTATGGATAACATTGTTAAAGCAGAGAGAAACATCACACAAGGAGATAAGACATTATCAATTGATGAAAAACAAAAACACAAACAAGAAGCAAAAGAACTAACTGATAAGTTCAAAGGAAGCTTTATAAGAAAGAAAGAGGATTAAAATGGCAAATATGGAAAGAGGGTATACATATGATAGACCCAAATTTAAAGAATTTGATGACGGAAATGCACAACTAACAGGAAATATATTCATCTCTAAAGGTGAGAATATGAAATGAAGTACAATGTTCTTTATTAAAGGAACAGTAGCACAACTTAAAAACATTGACAATGCAATAGCACAAGCAATGATTGAAGTAGGTAAGACAGATGAAGGTAAACAAAGAGGAGTTCCAGTTATGATGTTCTATCAATACATTCAATGAGCTTCATCAGGAGAAAAATATAGAAACAATCCAGCATTTGATATTAACTTAAAATTTGCGGATCACCTATTTATTGTTAACCCACAATTATTCTGAGGACACAATGATATTGTTAATAAGGATGATACTAAGGTTGATAACCCATTACCTAAAAAAGCGGAAGTTGAAGAAGGAGCTAGTGCATCAACAGAAGATAACACTCCAAACATTGGAGAAACACTTGAAGCAAAGGACACACAAGAAGTTCCTAACAATGAAGATGTAAAATTTGAGGACATACAGTTCTAAGAAAGGTGAATATGGAAGACAAAAAAGAAATTACAATAGTTAGTGGAGAAGGCCAAAAAAAGATACCATTAAAAATAACTGATGAAAATTCATTATCTAAACTTAATGGCCAAAAATGATATTTAGAAATTCTACTTCAAGATGTTAATAAATATATCGAAACAAAACAAAATGAAATTGAAAAAGATTTTGATTCAAAAGGAATTAAAGCAGCGGAACATGATGGTTATGCATTTGAAAAAGTAACTAAGGTAGAAAAACCAAGAAAGAAAATTGGTTATGAAGGTTTAGCATTCGATGTTATTGAAAAAGTTAATGAATTAAAACTTGAACAAGATGTAGTAAATCAATTTGAAGAAGTAGTTAACAATAATACTAAAACAACAGTAAGTATTAAAGCTAATGTATTAAAAGATTTAAAAGATATTTCAAAAGACATAATTGACTTAGATCCTATTGTTGAAGAACATACAACTTACACTGGTGAAGAAGTAACTACTGATCAATGAGTTGTAACAGAACTTGATAGTATTGAAGGAAACAAAGTCGATGTAGGAAATGGAACTATTGAAACAATTCCTTCTGAAGATAGAGTGGAGGATAAGTAATGAAAAAGTTTGACGCAAAACTATTTACAGAAGAACAAATTGAAGGAATTGAAGAAGCAATTAAATCACAATCATTCGCAACTTCAAATGAAGAAGGTCTTAGAAAAAGACAAGAAGACTTTGGTAATGTTATTAAAGAAATTGAAACTAAAGATTTGCTTATAAGAGATTTAAAAAGAAAAATATTTTCACTTGAAGGAACATGTGTTCCTCTTGCTCCAAAAAGTATTGAAGATAATTTTAGTGAAGTATTAACTGAAACTAATACAGAAGAAATTGAATTTCAAGGAAAGACATATTTCCTAAGTAAAGAATCAATTGATAAATTAATGGCTACTTATAAACCATTTGAGGGTAAATAATGAAAGAATTATTAGATACAATAGACATTAATTTTCTTAGATTAATAAAATCTAAACAAAGTGTAAACTCTATTGAAATAGAAGAAAAGTTTATAAAAATAACATTGAATGATTGAAGTGAAAGTGGTAAATTTTGAACAAGATATGGATATAACGATATTGAAATAAAATATGTTAGAAGAGTTGAAAGAATAGCGAAAGATGGCGAAGCATTCCAAAAAACTAATTCCAAAGGTGAAAAAATAGTAACTGATGAAGTTGAAAAGAGCAATAGCGCACTTAAACTTGAAATCATAGAAACTATTAAGATAAAAGAAGAAATAGAAAAATCAAATGCTTCAATTAAAACTGCAGCAAGAGATGCTGAACAAGCTATACTTAAACAAAAGGTTGATGGCAAAGAAGAGATAAAATCTACACAAGAGAAAATCTTTAATATGTCAGACAAGGAACTTAAAGATGAAGTTAAAAAGAGTGAAGCAATATTGATTGGACAAAACGACGAATAATAAAAATATTTGTTTATATTGTGGGAAAAAAATAAAGGGAGAGTTAAAAGGTACATGTTTTGAATGTATCGGAAAGAATTTAAAATGAATAGATTAGAAAAACTAGCAAAAATTAATAAATCGCTTAAACTGCATGAACAAGAAGCAAAGGAAATTATATTTGAACTTAAAAACCTTTCACAAGACATAGTGTTTGAAATCATAAAGAGAATGGATTCTGATTTTACAACTCAGCATCACATAGCTGCAATGGATCTAAATACAATTGAAAAAGGGTTTGTAAAATTCTCATTTGAAAACCATTCTTCATATAAAGATGAACAAGTAGTTCTTAATTACAAGTTTGATGATTCAACAACAACTATTGAAAAACTAAATAGACTTGGAGACGGACATATAAAATATGAAGGTGTTAAAGTTAAAGATGAATTACAAAAAGACTTAGACAAGTATGTTGGAGAAGTTCTTAAAGGAATATTTGCTTAATATGTTTAATACACTAAGAAGAAAAATAGCATTAAGAAAAAATACTAAACAACTTATTTTAACTAATAAAGAGTTTAATGTTGAATACCAAAAATTTGAGTTATCTAAAAAGCAATATTGATTAATTGATGAAAAAAATGGAATCAATAAGCAAGAGTTGCAAAAAGCAAGTGAAAAAGCAAAAGCCGAAAAAGAAAAAATACAAGCTGCTATGGAAATAACAGAAAGCACTAGTGAAATTACTGCTAATAAGATTATCAAGTTAGAAGACGAATTAAAAGAGTCAAAAGCACTTATTACGCAATTAACAGAAAAACTTAACAAAAAAGACACTTAATAGTGCCTAATATTAATTTTAAGAGCCCCTAAGGGTTCTTTTTTATTTTATCCAATATATTTACATAATATATTAAAATATGTCCCATTATCCTTTAAAATGATTATTTATTGAATAATTCTTTAATTTTCTTGATTGTTTCGATAATTCCGTATCTAACATCTTCAATTAGCTTAATTATTGCATCTTCATTTTCTTTATATCATTTTGCTGCAAATATAATCTTTGCTATAACTTTTGTTATAATATTTTTAATTTTGTTCATTTAAGTGTTCCTCTATTTCTTTTTGATCATTATTTCTTTTTTCAACATATCTCTCAGCAGCTGCTTTACTAGCAAATACCTTATCTACGATTACTCCATTTTTTGAGATGTATATAACTTCTCAATTTTTATTCATTGTATTTCTTTTATATGCATATGATGTTTCCATTATTTTTTTCCTTTAAAGTATTCCGTCAATGCCTCTTCAATAATCTTAAATTTTTTATTTACTTTGGCTTTGAAAAGTTTTGAACTATTAGAGTGTTTAACTAATCTTTCTTTTATTTCTCTTTGCTCTTGTTCCATTAATTCTTGTTTTTCTTTAAGAATGTTAACGTCTGAGTGAACAATTGCAATCTTTGATGTTATATCTATTAGTTTGTCCATAACAACTTGTGGGTCTAAACCATGTATGTTTATGTCTCCACCAGCTTTATGTCCTTTTGTATGTTTACTTTTATTTTTTAAATCTAATATTCATTTCATTATTTATCTTTCCTTTCTTTTTCTTGTCTCATGACTCCGGCTAAGTAGCCAAATGCTGTCATACTTTCCGCAACTCCTAAAGTTATCAATCACCTTGCAACTTCTGGGTCTTTTGCTAAGAAAACAATACCAGCTATAACTAGTGTTAAAAACATAGTCATTACAAATATAAATATCATTGTTCTTTTATTCATTTATTGTTTCCTTTCTTTCATTACGTAATGAGGGTTAACCTCTGTATAAGAGAGACCGAAGTCTATCTCATAAAGTGATTATTCATCTTCTTGGTTAAGCATATTAACCGGAGAGTATACTAATACATCACTAATTCCGTTTAAAGTTGGTTTAACTAAATAAGGCCTTCATTCTAAATGAGTTTCAATAATTCCACTATCCTTGTTGTATTTTTTATATACTGACATTTGATTTGGGTTGTGATATTCTATCTCTTCAAATAATATGGGGTCTTGATATATAAAGTCTTCTCACTCTTTAATTCTTTTGATCATGTCTAATGTCTCTTGAAAGTCATAATTAACATATCCCTCTTCTTTAAGAGGGAAGTAAATTTCATCATAATTAAATACTTTATCTCAATAAACAATATTTGTATAAAAATTATTATCTGATGTTTGTTCTGTTGTGAACAACACTTCAAATATTTCTGGTTTATTATCATTTTTTGAGTATCTTACAATGTGTTTTTTTATTTTTAACATAATTTCTCCTTTCTATTTATTTTATTCCAATAATTCTATAAAAATATGATGAATTAGTACTTGCTTGTATTCTCAGCAATGATCTAAAATCATTACTACCAATACCACCATTTCAATAGTCATTAACTTTACCAACAACACTAATAGTTATGTTATTTGGACTCTGATAATTATCATATGCAAGTTTAATAAGAGAAACATTTAAAGTTGATTGAATTGATTGTGATCTTCCTTCATTACCAACAATTATAGCTATTTGTTTATAATTTAATATTGAATCATTAAGTGTTATAGTACTGTTTGGGTTACTTATTCCGCCATCATCAAATAATATAGTTTCACTATAAAAATTTTCATCTACATATTCTTTTCAATTAAGAGATCTAATTTTTATTGGTTGTGATCCATTTATATTTCCACTAACATTTGATAATCTACCTTCGTCTACTAAGATACCATCTTCTGTAAATATTGCTCAATTACCATTTGTTCCAACCATAAATGCATTTTCATTATTTAAAGTCGTTACTGTATTTCATGTAAGTGTTCCTTGTGTTCCGCTATCTACTAAGATACCATCTTCTGTAAATATTGCTCAATTACCATTTGTTCCAACCATAAATGCATTTTCATTTTGTAATATTGTTATTTCATATCACATTGCTGTTACTTGTATTCCACTATCTACTAAGATACCATCTTCTGTAAGTATTGCTCAATTACCATTTTCACCTGCGATTAAAACATTTCCATTATTTAAAGTTGCTGCCCCTCTATACATTGCTGTTCCTTGTGTTCCGCTATCTACTAAGATACCATCTTCTGTAAATATTGCTCAATTACCTGAACGCCCAACCAAAAATGCATTTCCATTATTTAAAGCTGTTACTACTTCTCAACCACTAACTGAACTTTCTCTTCCTTCGTTAATTATATTTCCATCTTTTGTAAGTATTGCTCAAAAACCTTGAAAACCAACCATAAATACATTACCATTGTTTAAAGTTGTTACCGATCTTCAATTTTGACTACCAGTTGTTCCATTATTTATTGTTTCACCTTTACTTGTTATTTGTGCTCAACTACCTGAATTACCTACCATGAAAAGATTTTCATTTTGTAATGTTGTTATTCCATATCATTGTTCTGTTCCTTGTGTTCCACTATCTACTAAGATACCATCTTCTGATACTATATTGTATTTACCTAATTGCCCAACAGTAAATACTCCAAATTCATCAACACTAACATGATCCTTAGGAACAATGTCTTTGTCTTCTATTGGTTCATTAAGAACTTGTCCGTTTTCATCTAAGTTAGATGTTTTATCATTTACCTTATTAATGAACTCGTTTAAGTTAGTGAAGTCATTCTCTGTTGAAGCTCCTCTAATTTTAATTGAATTAGTAGAACCTACTCCTGCTCCATAACCATTTGTTCTAGCTACTGAAGTTAAAGCTTGTGCTGTTAAATCATTTGCCCCAACTGCTGCATTAGTTCTTAAGTATGGAGAAAATATAAGTGTTCCACCAGCTGCATCAATCATTGCTTGTGTTATTTCTATATAAGCTCTTAAAATAATTACTTCTTTAAATGGATCATCTGGATTATCAGACTTACCATGTGCTATATAAGAAGTGCTATCTTTATATAATTCATTATTATCAGAATCTAAAACTTCATAAGTTAAAGGTATTTTACTTAATGTATCATTATTAAATTCTACATCTTGATTAAGTTCAAACTTTAAAGGTTTAGTTACATGGAAGTCATCATCGTCTTCACCAGCACCTATAACATAATTAAATACATCTGGATAGTCTGGTCCTATACCAATTACACCATTGAATTTATTATTTATGTTTGTTATATTACCTGGTGTTGTAGTTTGTTCAAATGATATCTTATCTGATATTGTTTGATTTTCATTAGCTAATTCTAATACATCTATCTTTCCATCTTGTGTTTCATTTATTTGTGATTCAGTTCTAAGTCAAGTAATTATATCTTGTCCTTCTCCATCACTTGATGAAGGGTCTCCTATAACAAGTTTAACTTCTTCAACTAGTTCACCAATTAAAACCATATCTTGTCCTCTAACTTTATTTATGTCAAGAACGTCAGGTAAATCCCTACTATCTAATTTTTCTAGTAAGTCTTGTGATGAGTATGTTCATCCATCTGGAAACATTGCTCCAATAGATGTGTTTTTTAATGTTTTTTTATATTTATTATTGTTCATATGTTTCCTTTTTATCAATATACAATGCTCTAAATCCACTTATTCCAGATAAGTCTCCTTCAATAGTATCATACATTCTTGTAAAGTTTCCAAGTGCACCAGTTCCTCTACCTGATATTGCTCTATTTTGAGTAAGCAAGTAAATAGTTGAAGCAAATCCTTGTTCTATAATTATTCCAGGAGTGAATGTCCCGTTACTTAAATCAAATTTATTTAAAGCTTTACTTGATCATATACCTGTTTCAGAATCAGGTCTTGTTCCTAATATTAATAATCCTGTTTCATTAATTACAAATCAATTTGGTTCAGGTTCAGAGTCAGTAAATTCTCTTGAAGTTATAACATCATCAATATTATCAATATTAACTATTTGAATTAAAGTTCTTCTTCTTTGAAGACCAAGTCTTCCTCCATATCTTAAAAGATACCCCACTCTTTTTCCATCTATCTTAGTACCATCACTAATTAATGGTTGATTAGCTCTATCTCCATAATTATAATTTCCACCTGTGAATGTTTCTCTTGATAACACAATTGGTCTTGTTCCTAATCTTATTTCAGCATAAGTTCTATCTCCAATACCAACAGAATTAAATGTATTAATTTTACAATTTCCTAAGTATTGAAAAATTGGTATATATTTATCTGAATTATTTCTATTAGACAAATGTTCTAATTCATTTTCATTTAATCCTTGAATTGGATTTTCATATAGTTTTTTTCCACTATATGGATCATGTGCAGCTAACATAACTTCTTCTAATGTTTCGTTATAGTAAGCTCTAAAATTCAAACCCATTACACTCTCATATTCTTGTCCGAATACAAGTTCACCATCCTTAACGAATGTTGAGAAAGTGTAAATTAAATCTCCTTCAAAACTTCTTGCAGCTCAATTAACTACTGGAATATTAACAACATCAGTTGTATATTCATCAGTTCCTTCTAATGCTACATTGAATGTTACCTTAAAGTAATCTAAAGGTTTATATGTATTTGAAGGGTCATCAAATGAATTATTAATTCTAATTTTAAATGTTTTTGTAGAAGGTAATGTTGTTTGACCTTCTTTAATAGAGAATTTATATTCATCTAAACTAATAAAGTTTTTATCTCCATCTTCTGTTGATTCAGTTAATATTTCTCTTTCTATAATTTGCTCAAATACTGATGTATTTGTAGCAGGTGTTGGTAATAGTATTTCTTGTATGCTTGAACCAATAACATGTACAATTGCTATTGATAATTCTTGTGCTCCAATATTATTTCCTAATCCATCATTGATTAATCTTTCAAATGGTGGTTGTCCTTCTCCTATTGGACTTCCTTCATCTTCAATTAATCTTATTCAAGACTCTCTATCGAATGTTCCTTCATCTTCAATTACATATCCTTGTTCCCTAGTTACACCAGCTGCTATTATATGATATTTTTCTTGTCCAGCTATTGCTGTTGGTAATGAAAGTTGTTGTATTGAAGTATTTTCAATAAAGTGTCCTCCTATGTTAAATAAACCTGGAAGTATTTCAACATTCATAGTTGATCCTATTTGTTTAACTTCAAATTCATTTTTGTAAAATTGAACATAACCATCGTTAGCAAAATTAGCCATTTTGACTAAGTGCTCAGAAGTATATGCTCTATCTGGGTCTGCAATATTATCAGTATTGAATAATCCAGAATTATTTGTATTTATTTTTATTATTGCCATTTTATCTTTTCTTTCCTTTATATATTATTAATTCATTTTCTCTTTGTCCAATATAGAAAGTATTTTTACCTTCTTTAAATGGAACGTCATCATCAAATTGATATCTAACTACACTTGTTCCAAATGCAAAGTTAAATATTATTCCCTCTTGGTTAACTGGTGAGTCAGGCATATATAGTATTACTACTTTCTTTAATAGATTAAAATCTTCTATTGGAACTTCAGATGGTTTCATATATATGTCATAATTTATTAATCCATTCCTTGTTACTCTTATTGGTGTATAGTGAGAATTAACTGCTTGTATATATGGGAATGTTTTTAATCATCCGGAATTTACATCATTCTTTCTGTATAATTCAACTTCATATATTCCACCATCTTCCGTTAACTCTTCTCTTACATTAGGTTCAGTATCGTCTACTAACTTAATGTATGTGCTTCTACTTTGTTCACCATTTTGAGGTTCTCTACTGATTCCAATTCTAAGTTTCAATGGATAAACTAATGTTAATCCAGTTGTATCAAACTCAATTGGTTCTGAAAGTTCAATCAAATGTCCTTCAACTAGTGCTCTACCAATACCAACTATTATTTTATTTGATTCCTCTGATACTTCAAATGAGAATTTAATTATTGGATTACCATCTAAATCTACATTAGTATCAATTATTCCATTTCCATATCCAGTAAAAGCTTTTGTTGTGTCTAATGAAGAGTATCACTTATCTCCTCTTCTTCCACCAAGTTCACCATTTATATCATTAGGTTCATTAGGTCCTCTTATTTCAATAGAGTCATGAAAACCACTCTTACCAAAATTCTTTATTACAGCCATTATGAATCAACTCCTTCGTATTTGATGTCTCATTCAAGATAATTTTGTCCTTTATAATCACCAGATATAGTAGCGAATTCTTGTATGATATTATTTGCTCCTCTTTTTAAATAGACTCAAGAAGATTCTATATTCATTAAATCTCTAACGTCTGTTTCAATCTCTCCCCTTTTTCTTAAAGCAGTTTTATTTTCAAAGTCAACCGTAAGTTCATCACCTTTAATTAATTCCAATTGAAAACTAACTTCTCTTCCTGTTGTTGTGTTAATTAATCTTGGATTTTCTAAAACTCCTTCGCCAATTATAATTTTTCAAGTTGGATATGTTCTAGTTCCTGAAATACTAACTTCTTTATTGAAGTCTGATTTCTTAAAGTACATTCCTCCATCAACAAGTTCTTGTTCTACACCATATTCATCTTTATAGAATACTATACCTTTATTTGTTATGTAACCATTCTTAACTTGGAATTGATTAAGTTGTAGTTCTGCTTGTAGTTCTGCTTGTAGTTCAGTTGAAACATAAGTTTCATTGTTTGAGAAAGCCAATTCTTCTGGTTCTTCTGTTCCAAAGTCAGTTCTATTTGTTCCAAAGTAAACATGTGGATCCATTGCATTGAATTCAATATTGAATGTAGCATATAATGGATTTTGCTTTCTTTGTGAGTTATCAATATTCATCTTAGCAATAACTTGTCTAATTTCATATTTAGCTCCACCAAATGTTTCAAATTCTAATCTTCCTAATGATTCTTTATTTTGAATATCAACAGTAGAAAACTTAGTTATTAAATCTCTAACAGTATCTTCTTTAAGTTTTAGTAAAGATTGTTCTTCTATCTTATTACCTTTGTGCTGTCATGAAGCTTTAAGTAAAATTGACCTTAAAGGTAGTTTATTTCCTAAGAATACTTTTGTTTGAGAATCAATTGCTTCATTCTTGAATTCAGTAATACCATTTCTACCAAAACCAGTAACATCCAATATTTGGAATGTTGATTCAAATGCTTCTACTCTACCAAAGACAACTCTATCATCTTCATTATTCGGTATGAATGTTATGTTTTTTATAAATGCCATATTTTTCCTTTCTAATTTCCAAAGAATCTATTCTTTGCTTCTTGTTCTTTAGCAAACAATACAGTTCCTTCATCAGTTGGCCCATTGAAGTTAAAGTTTGTTTCAGTTGAATTGGAACTTTGTGTTCCTGAACTTCCGGCTAATTCCGGAGGTATGATGTCTGGGTAATCTCCCATCTCACCATCATTAGTAGATACATCTTCTAGTAAACCTTTAAAAGGTAATCCTAATAGTGCTCCAATTGCGATTGATTTCATTACACCAGATAGTATTCCTTTAATACCAAATCCTCTTCCACCAGTTAAAGCCCCTAATAAACCTCCGCCACCTTTCATTGCATTGATTATACTTCCAATAGCAACTAATCCAGCGATAATAACTAATGTATCACCCATTGCTATAAGAACATCAAGAACTTTATTTATTCCACCAAATATTAAAGTAAGTGTTGGTGTAATTGCTTGTCCTAATATAAGAGTCATTTCTTTCATATTTTCACTAAGTAATCTAATTTGAGAACCAGGAGATTGTTTTGTCTTAGCAAAGTCTCCCATAACAAATTGTGTTTGTTCAAGTAATGTCTCAAACCTTTGCATAACCCTCTCAGCTTGTGTGCTTCCATATTCAGAACCATACTTCTCTTTAAGAGTTTCCTCTCCAAGGTCAATACCAAAGTTGAATCTAAGTGTTCTTGTTATTCCGGCAAGACCAGATTGAATAGCTCCAAATGCTTTATCAAATGATACATTATAGAATGAAGCCATATCAGCTGCCAATTGTGCTCCTTGTATTGACATGAAGTTTGATTGATCATCACTTAATCCCAAAGCAGTTGAGAAAGCTTTAAGTTTAGATACATAACCAAGTGCTGATGAAGTAGCTAGTCCAAATGAGTTCCTTGTGTTTCCTGCTCATTCAATAACTGCTTCAGAGTTCTCTCCAAATAGAGTTCTAATAATGTTAAGATTTTCAACATATTGTGTTCCAGCCATAAAAGCATCATATGTTATCTTAGTAACGGCTGCTAATGCTGCCGCGTATGCGTATGTAGATGCAGTAGATGCTGTTGTTGACTTAGTTAATTGCTCTTGTTGAGTATTTAAAGAATCATATTCTTTTTGTAAATCTTTTGTAGACTTAGATAAATCATCAAATGATTTTTGTAGTTTCTTAGTTTCCCCTGTACCTTTACCAAGCTTGCTTAACTTTTGACCCATTCTATCCAAATTACCTTGATTCTTTGTTAGTTGGTCTCCAATTGTCTTTTGTTGCTTAGACATATTTGTAAGAGATTTCTTATTATTCTTATCATTTACTATTGTATGTTTTGTTATAATTTGTTGTACTATTACTGGTGTCATATATTTTCCTTTCTCACTTTATGATAATGAGGATTGCTCCCCATCATTTAAAATGATAAATTATTTAACTTCTTTTTTGTCTTCGAATTTAACTTCTTTATTAACTTTTGGTGCAATTACTTTTTTAGTTGCTGGTGCAACATAAGTAACAGCTACTGTTGATGTTCCAGTTGCTCCACCATTTGTTAAGTCAAGAACTAAATCTTTAACTTTTGATCCAGAAGCTATTGATACCAATTCAGTAACGTCTGTGTTATCTGCTGATATTTCAATATTTGCATAATCAACGTTATTTGAAATTGCTTCTAATGCTGATACTTCAATTGCCAACCTAATAGATGCTTCATCTGCGTTTGTATCAATTACAAGTGCTGAGTCTTCTAACTCTGATGCTGCTCTATCTAGGTGTGTAGATTCACTTTCTCCTTGAATTAATAATTCGTAAGGAAGGATTGTTAAGTTATCTCCTTCAGCTACATGTGCTTCAAATCTCATTGGAATTGTTGCGTCATCAGTTCTACTTAGGTTAATAGACTCTGAAGCCATATCAAGAACATTTTTAAGAATGAATGCTCCTGTTCTTCCGTCTGTGAATTGGAATACAATTGCTACTTCTTTAATGTATGAATTGTATTTAACATATGATGGTTCAGTTAACTTGTTGTATTTAACTCCATCAGTGTCAGTAAATTCTTCTGATTCATATTTTTTAATATTTTCAAGATAGCTTGGGTTTAATTCAAGTGTTTCTGTTTCAAAAAATACTACTGCTTCATCAAGGAAAGTTAATCCTTTTACATTACTTGTTGTTGTATTTTGTTCTGCACTTCTATAAGTTTTTTCAACATTGAATGTTCCTTCTGTTGTATAACCTATTTGAAATTCATTTTGAGAACCAGGGTTAGCTATTAGAGCGAATGTTCCATTTATAGCGTTGTTCCCTTGTCCTGGGTTTTTACTTTGTAAGTTTTTTATGCTTTGTGTGTTTATTGTTTTCATATTTTCTCCTATTTAAATTTTATATTTAATCTATATATACTTTCTTTTATTGTTTTTGTGTTCACGCCATCGTCAACTTTTGAACTTGATATAAGTTCTGGTTCAAGAGTATAAATAGAAAATCTATTGGCGTATTCTTTACTCTTTTCAAATTTATCACTCAGTATCCCTTGTAAGTCATTTACCTCTCTGGTTTTATATATATCATTCATAACAAATGAAATTGTTATTGTATAAAGGTGTGAATCTAAGTTCAACTTTCCTTCATTGTTTAGTGAAATTAATATATAGGCGTTCTTTTGTGTAGAGTAAAAATCTTGATCAACTTCGTCTTGGAAGTATATTTGATCCTTAACACTATCTCAACTAGTATTAGTCAAGAATTGTGAGAAAGAATATTTCAGATAATCTCTTAATCTATTTTCTAATGCTCTCATTTTGTTCTCCTATATTTTATTATTAAATCCTCTATTGAATACTCTAATCATATCCCTATTTGATACTTCCATTGATTTTGATAAATACCTTCTTGCTGGATTTTTTATAGAACCAACTTCTTGATAAAGGGCATATTGTCCAAGTCTTGAAGCTCTATCATTAAGTGAGTTTCCACTACCAGTAGCATACTCAACTCCTTTTTCCAAACCACCTTCACCGGCAGTAAGTTCAATTGTGATAAAGTCCTTTCCTAAGACTACATGTCCTTTTATTGATTCTTTAAGTAAACCTGTCTCACTTGGTGCAAATGTTTTAGCTCTATTCTCTGCTCTTATTGCTACATTTTGCATTGCTGGGTACAAGTCCGTGAATTCATCCATCTCAGCCAATCTTTTCCCAAGATCAACCGGTCCAACAACACTAACTTCCATTCCTGGGCTTCTAACAATAGTTTGAATGTTTGTATTAGGCATTCTATTACTTGTTGCTAAAAATCTATTCTGTAGTGCCATTAATCAACATTAGGAATATCTTGGTTTGTAATATCTGTATTCCTTACTCTCGTATTTGCTACGAATGTTATGTTGTTCCTTAATCCCTCAAACAATATTGACTCCTTAAAGTAGTGAGCCTTTATTTCAACATTATTTGTTTTTGATACTTCTATCATTACATCTTTTTCTTGAATTTCTTCTAGTGAAGTTATATCCAAGTCAAGCTTGTTAAAAGGTAATATAATATGAGTGTTCTTAGAGTCAGCTCTTACACCAAAATCATTTACTTTGTAATTGCTCTTAGTTTCAAACTTTGCTCTTATATTAGAACCTATATTAACCTTTTCATTATTTTTCTGACTTGTTTGTCTTATTAAGAAGACATTAACTCATGTATCCTTTAACATTATCTTCTCCCATTATTAGATTCACTATTTGTAATAGGATCTACTTTAAGAGATGTGAATACGTTAATTGATTCATTTGGTTGTCTTACATAGTCTCTAAAAGATTTATTAATATAATCTCTTATCTTACTTATTTTGTCTGCATTGAACGAATCAGTTCCAAGAGTCACACTTTGCATTCCTGCTGACTCCTTCATGTCTTCATTCATTATATCAATTATGTCTGCTATTTGTTTTTCAATAGCCAATGGTATTTCCATTACATAAAATGATGCAAACGCAGTTTCAGGAAATGAATTTTCTAAATTCTCAAAAGTTATTACATTATCAACTACTTCTTTAATAGTTAATACTACATTATTGTATTTTGTATTATGAAACTTTAAGTTCATCCCTGGGTATAGTCCTTCGAAAGGTTCTAAGTCCAATCTAGTTACTATTTTGTTTCCATCTTGGCCTTCTCCAAATGTTATTTCTTCATTTATGAAGTATCCATCAGTCAAAAACATATTATTTGTTTGAGACATGATTTCATCAAGTGTTCTTGATACATAAGGAATAACAGTTACCGCCGTTAGACGCATACTATTAACTTCGTTAGCCACACTTTGAAAATCTATTTTCATATTTTTCCTTTCTTAAAAAAATAAGCACTAGACACTTTGGTCTAATGCCTAAAAACCTTTTGGTTTATCGAAGTAATTATTTAACTTCTTTTTTGTCTTCAACTTTAGCTGATGACTTTGATACTGGAACTGGACCAATATTAGTAATAACACCAATATGGTTAATTCTTCCGTAGTCAAGTCCGTATTTAGACATAACTTGGATTGAAACTCCTTCAGCGATTGATTTTTCTTCAATCATTCTGAATAGAACTCCTGATTTTCCAGCTTCTGATCCTTGAGATGCATCTGATGAATTGAATGCTAAGAATGTAGGTTGCATAGAATTGAACTTACCTAGTACCATTGTTCCAACTGGAACTTTAGTATCAGTAATGAAGTCAATTGTTCCTGCTGAAGTTACTAATGATGAAATCATTCTTCCAGCTTCGTTAGTTCTTCTAGTAATTGTTCATAGTGTATCAGTGTTAGCGAATAAATCTTCTAAGAAGAATAGTGTTTCGTCATTCATAAGAGCTTCAACTCTTGCAGATGTAAACATTTTTTCTCCTGTTATTGGATTTGGGTATGCTAATGTTGCTGATTCAAATGCTCCTTCTTTATTTAGTGAGTTAATAACTCCTCTAATAAGTGCGAACATTGCTTCTGCTGTTTGAGACCCTATTACAGGTGCTGCTTCAATTGTTCCACCATCATATAGATTAGCGGCTTCAATAAGTCCTCTAGTTTCAGTAACTATTGATGCGTCTGCAGGGTTGTATGCTACGTATTCTGAGTTAATGAAGTCTCCATTCATTGCTTTAATGAATGCATCCATTGTAGGTGTTAGTTGTGATTCTAACGCTCTAGCTAGTGGGAAGTTTGATGCTGTTGAAAGCATTTCGTTGTTAGCTGCTGTTGATGCATAGTCAACGTTTGTGTATGCGTCTAATACTGTTTGAGTAAGAGTAATTTTATCTCTTCTGTAAGTAATAGTGTTTTTTCCTCCTGCATATGCAGTATGGTTTGAAGTACCTTTGAATGATCCTTCTTGAGCTTGAGAGTATTTCTCTGAGCTTCCTGTTAATGAGTAATCGATCCCAACTGAGAATTCAGTATTTGCAATAACTCTTGGTGTACCTAGTCTTCCAATGAAAGTGTCATCTTTAACACCTAATTGGTTAACAAAAAGTCCATCTATTTGTGCGTAATTTGTTGTATTTGTTGCCATTTAATTTTTTCCTTTAATTTAATTCTCCAAGGAATTCAAGGACTGCTAATGTAGTTCCTGCACCTTGGTCTTTATTTTTTGCTTTTTCTTTTAATTCTGAGAAACGCTTGTCTTTCTCTTCTGTGAATTTTATTTTAGAAATGTTTTCCATTTCAGCTGCCGAAGTCTTTCCAATTAAATGTGGGTAGTCTGTTGATATTGTTTTAACAACTTTATCAAGTTCAACTATTTCTCCATTTTCAATTTTAATAGTTTCATTATATTTCCCAACTATAAGTTCTGGTGATTGAATACCTTTTGCTTTTAGTTGTGAAACAATAAAGTCTTCTTTTGCTTGTGCTTCTTTTGCTTCTTGCTTCTTTTCATAATTAGCCATTGTTTCAATAGCCTTATTGTAGATTTCATTAGCATCTTCTTTTAGTTTAGATTTATCGTCTGCCATTCTGGCTGATGCTGCTAGTGCGTCTTTTGCTTTTTGTTTATCAATTTCCGCATTTGCTTTCGCATCTTCAATTTGTTTATTTTTATCTTCTAATTCAGTTTTTGCACTTAAAGCTTCCGCTTTTGCTGCTTCAGCTTCTTTTAGAGCTTTTTCTGCCTTCAATTGAAGGTCTTTAATTTCTTGTTCTGTCATTTCTTTCTTTCTCCTTGTTTTTTCTCTATCATAATACCTAAGGGTCGGTTTTTAATTTAGATAGGTTCTCTTCATATATAATATACCAAAAAAATAAAATTATTTATTGGTTATCGTTATTTCTTTCTTTGTTTTGAGATGATTGTCTTAAATCCCCAGGTGTAGAACCACCTTCTCTGTTTCCATTAAACACATTTTCTTGTGAGTTTTCTTGCATTGTTTCCATATTTTCTTCTACTTCCTTTTCAATTAATGAATATTCTCCATTTGCTGAATAAGGATTTCTTATTGATGCAGTTTTCTTAGAAAGTATGTTTGCTCCAACCGCAGTTGATAAAGCATTTATTTCGTCAAATTGGTTGATCATGTATGAATCATCAAACTTAATATTTACTTTATGTGAGTTTTCATATATTCCCTTTTTACCATTTGTTACTTCATAGAATATTGATGCTACTTGCATTGTGTCAACTATAAAGTCCTCTAATTTATATCTTATGTCTTTTATTTTTGCTAATGTTGGAATGAATTCCATTTTAATTGCATTATAGTTAGCATTAGTTCTGTCTCCATATAGATCTGGAATACCAGCTGCTTTAAGGAATTCCTTATTAAGAGTGTTCTTCATTAATTCAGCATGAGCTGTTGGAAGTGGTGTACTAAAAGTTTTCATATCACTTTCACTATCATCTGAATAGAACATTGATGATGATCCTTTTTTATTTGCTTTACCCTTTTGGTCTTTTATGAACTTATCTAGTTCCGCTTTTGGGATTTCTCCTGTTCCAAATTTACCTTTAAGGAATATTAACACATCATCATGATTTAGATTATCTGTTATTAATTTATTATTTAATTCATCTTCAGCATCAATTATGTCTTTATAATTCTCTAATAATGTTGAGAAATATTTTTTAGGTTTAATAAATGAATATGGTACATTTAAGAAATCTTGTTCTTGTCCTTTTAAAACAAACAATGATTCTTTATGTATTCTAAAGTTATTATCTATAATTCCTGTTTTTTCATTTTTAACACCAGTATTATAAATTGTGAATTTTTTAGTTGAAGTTATGATTTGTATTTTATAATTAACCATACCTTCGTCTGCTGTTCATTCATATTCTACAATTGCGTCAGATTTATTTATATCGTCTTCAATTCTTCCTAATGACAAACCAAATAAGTTTATTGGTTGAACTTTTTCTGATTTAAGTATTCACTCAGTTTTGTTTTCTCCATTTTCTCTTATCTTAACTTCTTTTGGATAATGTCTTATTCCACCAAAACCAAATAGTAAGAAGTCTTCAGTTGCATTAGTTGCTAGTTCTTGATAGTTACTATTCTTTTTAAGTAGAGAAGAAAACTCTTTAATTGATTCATTTTCATTACCATCTGATTCAATATCTGATTCAATTGAAATCTTATCACCTAAGGTCATGTAAGTGATTGCTTCAATAGCTTCTTTATGTTTATTAGAACTTAGTACTTCTATTCCTAATTTTTCTAAAGTTCCATTTTTCATAATTTGTCCATCTTTTGATAAAAATGCACCACTATGATTTCTTTTGTAATCATTATCACGATTGTAATATCTGAAAGAATCCATTTGCATTTTCTTTATATTTGAAAAATCGAAATGGTTTGAAACTGTACTTGTGATTAAGTTTTCATTTCCAGTCTCTAATATTTTTTCTATAGTTTCATCTATTGAAAGACTTTCTATATTTTCAATTCCTGTTGCTTTTCTTATTTCGTCTTTAGTTATTGGTTTTACTAATTCTGTTTCTAAATTTATCATCATATTTCTTTTACCTCATATAGATTAGCACTTTCGGTCTTGCCACATAATGAGCTAACATTATTGCATCTGGCATATCCGGTGAGCCACCTATCCTTTTCTTTAATTTTATTTTCTCTTCTAATTTCACTCTACCATTTGAACCAAGTTCTTTTTCAATACTTGTTAATTCCCTTAGTCCTCTACTCATATTATTACTTGGAACAAAGTATAAGCTTGGTGGTAATCCATCTATTACTCTTTCTTTGTTTCCTTCTAATTTATGTCTTAGTTGCTCTCCCATTTCAGCACGCCTATTTACATAATGTTCTTTTTCCTCAGCTTGTGCTTGGAATTTAACTTTATTAATAGTTACTCATTTTCCTAATATTGAACCAGCATATAATGTTTGGTCCCTTTTAACTTGTTCAACAAATGTGTCAGATCATTCATCACCAACACCAGTTGCATCTATTTGAACATATAATTGTTTGAACTTAGGATTTCTCATGACCTTTTGTCCAGCATCATTATGAATAGTTTCAGTATTGAATCTAACTATGTTTGAAACTTCTTGAACTAATTCCGCTCTTGTTTTTGTGTATTCTGCTTTTCCGAATACTCTAGAGATGGAAATATTTTCAATTGGTCTTTCCATTCTTAATCTTTCTTGTGGATTATAGAAATCATAATTCATTCTATTTAATGCAAACACAGTTGAATCTCCACCAGACCCAGCTATATCTACACCAAGAACACAAGATACTATTTCTTCATCTTTAAGTTCTGTTTCTTTTTCATTTGTGTCATCTAACAAGTGTGGTGATATTAATAATTTATTATCAGACAATGGGAACTTCCCACGTATCTCAATTCTTATCTCATCATGATCCTCACCTTTAGAATCTATTCTTGATTGAAGTCTTTCTCTAACAGCTTCAGCTTTTTCTTTACCTGCTATTAATTCAATAACTGCAATACCAGTTGTCATCCTATCTATTTCAATTTTCTTTCAAGACCTTCCATCCTTAGAAGTGTCGTGTCATAATTGAAAAAAAACTCCAGATAGTCTTGTTGGGTTGGTAATCATTAATACTTTAGCATTCTTATCATCCGTAGATCCTAATAGAGCTTGTATTATTTCATCATCAACCTCAGTAGCCTCATCTATAATATAGAATTTGTTTGGTCTGTTATACCCACGCATACCTCCACCTTTTTGTGCAGTCTTTAAAACAATTTGTCATGACTGTGAATATTCTTTATGTCTGAAAGTTCTTTTAGTTGTGTCAAACATTATTCTTAGTAGTGGTGATTTTTTGTGGAATGTAGTTATCTCTGCAAATAGAACATCCATCAGTTGTTGGAAGTTTGGAGAAGTAACTAGCACTATTGGATTATAGAAGCAAGTAACAAATCATAATGAAGCAAGTGCTGCCAATACAGACTTACCAAGGTTACGTCCAGCTGCAACAAGTATCTTGTCATTGGTAACTAACGACATTAAGAATTCATGTTGAACTTCATCTGCGGGAACGAACCCACAAACCTCCTTAGCAAATAAAACTGGATTTTCTCTTCAAATAGGAATTTTATCTTTTATTATTTTAGAGAATTCATTAATTGCATCTTTTTTATTATTCTTCATCTGTAAAGTCGTCCATATCTTCAACAGTTTCTTCTGGAACAAATAAATCAACTTCACCATTCTCTGCTTGTAACGTATCTATTCTAACGTCATTACCAAAGTTTGCTGTTGCTATTGATATATCTGCCAAGAAATTGTTTTCTTCGTTATTGTCTTGTTTATCTTGTATATCAAATCTTTTCTTTTCAGCTTGTGTGAAATAATTTCTTTTATGCAACTCAGTTGTTGCCTTGATTTTTTCTGAGGGAGTTGGATACCTATCAATTATAATAACTTCTGGTCTTTCTCCAACTATCTTTCCATTATCTCACTCCTTAACCATTATTACTTTTGATTCCTTAACTGGTTCATCATTTGTAATTTTCAATAATTGTTCGAAAAGTTCTTCTTCTTCAATGTATTCATCCTTCTTGTCTCCAAGTTCTTCCCTCTTCATTAAAATTAATGTTTCAACTGTGGAAGTTGTTTTTAGGATCGTCATTAACTTTCTAAGTTTGAAGTCTGAATCAATCTCATTGTATTTTTTATTAAACGTGTCTGCTACTGATTTCTTTCATGAGTGTTTAAGAGCCCTTAACAAAATTATACTGTTTATATGTTCTGTAGTTACTTCTAAGTCTTCACCAATGATTTCCAAAACATTGATAAGTTTTTTCTCGTATTCATCTCTGTCCATACGGCTCCTTTCTGCAATTTATGTTACAGCTTGCGAAACTGCTTTACCTTTTTCATATTATAATATACCAAAAAATAAAAAATATTTATCTAATCTCTTCCCAATATGCTCCAAAAAGAATTTTATTTTTATTTTCCATTAACTCATCCTTAAGCTTGTGACGAATTAGAATATCTTTTGTTGAATATCTTTTGCTTATATACTCAACAACCTCTGTAAGGCCTTTAAATGACTTCTTAGACCCATTCTTTGTTGTCATAACTATATTAATTGTCTCAATATTCTCCAAAATGTAATTATTTATAACTTTTCCTTTATTAAAGAATGTTATCAATCTTGAATACTCTCTAGCTTGCTCCATGTAATTTCCTATCTATACAAAAGTTTCCAACTTCAATTGCATCTTGTTCGTCTGTTTTCACATAAGTTTCCCCATGAGTTTTTTTAATTCAAGTACTTAGACTTGCGTTATTGACAATAGCTTTATTAACACGCAATCCAAATCTTTTACTATCAATTATTGCGAACCTAACAGAGTTGTAATACATTTGGAATACTTCACTTGATCTTGCAGAAGGCAATCTCCCTGCTTTCTCAAATATAACCAAATCAATACTATTCATTCTAATAATATGCTTTACTATTCTCATCATTCTTTCTCCAGCTATATCATCCTTCTCTTCACTAGTTAATGAACTTCATTGCTTATTGGTAAACATTCCACCCAAGTCTTTATGATCATCTACCTCTGCTTGTTTCAAATCCTTAACTGTACTTATCTTAATAACAATCTCTTCTCCGGACTTAATTAGTTTTCAATTGTCTCATATTGCATAACCCATGTTCTGTCCTAAATCTAATGTTAATACTTTCATTATTTTATTTTCCTTTTTTCACATTGACAAAATAAATATTCATCAGCTGTTCAAACTTCCTTTCCTTTATTTTTTTTACTCATTTCTTTAAAACAAATCATACAAGGTGATCTAAACATTATGCTCGGAACCTCTTGGTCAGGTATCTCCTCAATTGCTCTTTCAACCATATCACTTATTTCTTTATTCAAATCACTTATCTCTTTATCAGTTATCTTATTATCTATTTTTAATAATCTATCATCATACATGCTAGTTAATCTCTCCTCTTAGATCCTCTGGTGTCTTACCTATTCTCTTTGCCGCCTTAATCCTTTTCTTAGCTTTATTAAACTCTCCAAGCATTCCGGTCTTCTTCATTATTTTTCTTCTTTGTTCTCTATTCATAATATTCCTCTCAATTATAATATACCAAATATAGATACCATCTTACCATTTATTTGTAAAAACTCTTAAAGGGGTATATTTCTCTTTTTTTACTTTTTTATTTGTGTAGACTTATAAACAATAACAACAATCAGCTATTTAACCCAAGGGGGTATAGGTATTGTATCATATTTTAGGTAAATTGGTTC
>JGI858J16261_1000002_pt1 | contig 30156 bp, 23 predicted proteins | sample TiedelARG03_113m_FD_16261 | JGI IMG/M metagenome (IMG submission 16261) | reverse complement strand
CCGTAAGCAGCTTCAAGCTTGTTAAGGTTTGTTTCAGAAAATATTTGATCTACATTTTGTTGCCATACTTCTAAATACTTAGATCTTTTAGTAGTATTTAAAGCTTTTATAAAATCAGTACCGATAGTTCCAGCAACCCAACCAGCGTCAGGAGCAGCGTAAGCATCTCCTTTGCCTATTTCTATCAATTGATCTCCAAAAACTACTAATTCAGCATCAGCGTTTACAAAATTAACTAAATCTTTTTGATCTTTTTTAGATATACCAGGTATTTCCATACCTTGTTTGTCCCATATATAAACTCTAACAGCTTGCTCTTTAGTAAAATTACTGTCTTTTATTTTTTTACGTAAGTTTTTAGGTACAATACCTAATCCTTTTTTAAGACCTCTAAAGTCTTGCATCATAGCAGCTCTATCGTTTGCTAAGTTTTCCATTGCTCTTGCAAATGGATTTAACAAATGAGACTTATACCAAGCCATTTGAGCGTCTCCAACGTCACCTTTACCTAAAGTAGAGTATAATAAACCTACAAAGTCCTCAGCAGATGGCGGAATAAAGAAATTAAATCTACCTTTATTAGCTCCGGCCACTTCGGCTTTAACCTTAGAATAGATTTTATCAGAACCAATACCAGTTTTGTTCTCTATGATATCATTAAAATCTTTATTAAGATCTAATGATTTGCTAAACTTAATTTCTTTTTTAGTATTGTTTTCATCTATTTTAGAGGCTTTTATTATGGTTTGACCCGTTGTATAATCACCCTTTAATTGCTCTTTTTTAGGAAGTATACTGTTATTCTTTTTCGGTAGATTTCTATAATTTGCTATAGAGTTTAAAATCATTTCAAGTTCAACAGCAATAGGCGAGTCTGCTTTAATAGAAGAAACTTTTGTTACCTTGTCTAATACGTTTTTAATGATTTGAGTTCCGTAGTTTTTAATCAAATAGTCTGTAACGCTCTCACCTTGAACGCCTACTATCATCAGCTGATCATCTGAAAACTTTCTTGTGAAAAAAGTGTTTAAAAACTGATTGCTAGACATTTGACCAGAAGCTCCTCCTTTTTCTGAAGAATCTTTTATTCCTTGCGCTTTTTTTGATATTAAAGATTGGTTAAGGTTTTCAACCATTTCAGTTATTTTGTTTTTAAAACCTTTTTTACCTTCGGATAGTATAGTTAAAAATCTTTGATTAGCATTAAAAAGCTCAACCATATGCTCGTTATGAGTCTTCGTTCTACCTTTTACTTTTTCTTTAAAATCTGGATTAGCTTCTGGATTTGTAGTTACACTTATAACAGGCACTAAGCCTTTTATGATACCATCAGCATGATTGGTTTGCATTTGCAAGAAAGAATTTATGTTCTCTAATGCTGTTTTCTTGTCTTTAGCTTTAAAATATAATTCACCAAGATTATTATATATAAACTCAATAGCCTTTCTATTTGCTTCTACGGTTAGTTCGTATCCATTCTTAAAACCATTTTCGTTCACAGAATCTAATAAATCAGGGTGAGTTAAAAAATCTCTAGTAAATTCAACAAATTCTTGCTCCTGTTCAGCAGTTAAAGTTTTTTTACCGTTTTCAGTTAGTTGATCTAATTTACTTTCTATTGCGCCTTTAAAACCAGACCCTTTAGGCAATTTTTTAGTTGGTTTTCCGTATCCCCAGTTAGGTTGATATATTTGGCTCATCCACTCTTTAACATCTCCTTTACCAACGCCTTTCATAGTGTTATTAAACCAAGAAACGTTTAATCTAGTTCCATCAGGTCTTTTTAAACTTTTTCCAGTGGCCACAGTAGCTTTTAAAGCTTTTTGTAGTTCTTTAGGAAGTTTAGATATTTCAGGAAAAAAACCTACAACTTTTTTAAAGAAATCAACTGTTCTTTTTTCATTTATTTCGTTAGAAAGATACTCAGATGGTTTTATGTATTCTAAATTTTCAATGCCAAATAATTTACCTATAAGTGGAACTGCTTCTTTCCAGTTTTTAGCAGCTCGCTCGTCTCTTAAATCAAACTCATCAACGGTGATTCCTTCACTAGCAGCTTTAAGTATTTTGTCTAGTTCCTCAATTATTTTTATAGACTCTTTACTTGTAGGGTCTTCTTTTAAAGATTTAAGTTTATTTATTTGTTCTTTTGATAATACGGTACTATTTTTTAAAATATCGTCTATAACCTCTATTAAGTTAGTGGATCTACTAAACTTTAAAGCGGGTTGTTCTTCTGTTAGTTTAGGATCGTAAACTATAAAAGCGGTTTCGTCTTCTAGTGGATAATTATAAATGTCCCAACCTAATTCTTTAGCAAATTTAGAAGCTAAAGCATTGTAAAGTCTTATTCTGCTATCTTCTTTAGCTGTAAAAACTATTGAATTTAATTTTTTTGCTTTAACTAAATCTACAGCACTATTAGCAACTATACCAAAAACTTCAAAAACATTTGTTAAACCTTGTGTAGATTTACCTGTTATTCCTGTTTCTCCAGTTGTTTCTCCAAAAGCTAATACAAGAGATTTTTTATCTTCACCTAAAGTACCATCCTCTAAACCAAACGTACCTTCAAATATATCATAATCCCAATATTCATCTTTAAACATAGCCGACTCGTAAGCAACATCCCCAACTTTAAACCTGTATACGTTATCTCTTACGTTGTCGCTTTCAAATTTACCTTTACCTTTAGTATTTAAACTAAACTTAAGCTCAGGAGCTCCATCTATTTCAGATAACACAGCTTTACTAAACATTAACCTGCCTTTTCCAGCAGCAACGTCTTTTGATGTTTCTAAACTTAAATCACCTTCGGTTCTAGCTATTTCATTTGTAACTAACCTTCCAAACAAGCTAGCTATACCTTTTAATCTTTGAGCTTCAGTTGATCTAGGTACAAAGTCTTTAGCTTTTTTACCGTCTACAATTCCAAACGCTTCTAAAAAATTAGCTCTGTTTATGTTTTTGTTTAATTTAAAGGCATACAATCCTGCCGCGCCAGATTTACTATCTTGTTTGGTATAAAAAGCATCTAATAAAGACTTAGGCACGCCTGTGGATGTTCCTATTAGTTTTGGCGAAGCTGCTTCTAAAACAGCTCCTTCTGGCAATAGACTTATTAACTTTTCTGGCTTTTGATTTATAAACCTTTGTATAGCGCTAGCATCTGACTTTGATAGATTAGCCGCAGCGTCTGTTAGCTTTTTAACAGGTATACCTATTGCTTCTGCTATAATTTCTGGTGCTAAATTACCTAGTTTTTTAAACGTAAGTTTATCAGCTGGCACGTCTTTTAATTTTTCTTTTACTTCTTTCTTTACTTTAGAAACAACATCAGAAGGCAGTAAGCTTGAAGGTTTTATTTCTTTAGTATCAACTGGAGCAGGTGTAGAATCTTCTTCAATAATATTTTCAACTTTACGTTGAACGTTTTCATCTGTAGTAGATTGAATTATCCGATTATATCTAGGATCGTTTTCATAAAACTCAATCAATCTAGCATCTAGCAACTTGCCTCCTGGCGTTGTTGAGTTTAAATAACCCATTATGCTTTCATTTCTTACTGGATCATACTTATTAAGTAAGCCAAGTAAACCTCTTTTATCATCAAATATAAAATTTCTAATTATATCTTCTTTTGATTCAGCATCAAGATCTATTTTTAATCTTCTATCAACTTCGTTTTCTAGCTTATCAGCAATTAAAAAAGCGGTTTCATTTTTTGTTTTTGGATCAATTAGTTTATCTTTTAACGTCTCTACCTCTTGATACACTCTAGATAAATTTAATTTACCCGTTTTCTCCTCATCTTCTTCAGTGCCTAACTGAATTCCTTGCGTAGCTTTTGTGGTCCAGCTAGATACAAAATTAAAAACATCATCAGCAGTATCTAATTGAAAATACATAGAAGCATCGCCATTTATATACTTCATAACACTATTAACATATGTTTTTATTTCATAAACGCTATTAAAAGCGCTTTTAGGTAAAACTCCTATATTAGTAAAGTCTGCAACCGCCTGAATAAGCTCATCGGCGTCGACCTTACCATCCGTATTAGTGTATTGAGCTACTCTGTTCTTGAACGCGTTATATTGCTTTTCTGTTATACTTTTTTCATTAAAAAGATCAGATACTTTTTTATTTATACCTTCGATCATTTTAACGGCATCACCAGCAACCTTGCCGTCTTTAATAATACCAGCTTGTCTAGTTTGTATATGTCCAAGCTCATGAAGAGGCGACATGGCTGCTATTCTAGCTCCAATTCTACCTTTTGTTGCTATATTTTTAACTATATTTTCTTTAAACACAAGGATATCGTTGCTGCCAGTTGGATTAGCCGCGTTATTATCATTGTCATAACCCTCTAAGGCTTTAGTTTGATTTTCATCGCTGTAGTTATTATCTTTTAAATAAGCCTCAAATTCAGCTCTATTGTTAAAGACTATTTGATTTATGCCTTTTTGGTTTCTAGTTACGTTTTTAGAAAACTCATAAAGACCATAAGAATTAGCAGCCTCTACAACATCAGAAGTTTGTCCTTTAAACATATCTAAAACTTCTTGGCGTTTACCATCAAAAACTTTTTGTCTGTTTGACAAAAGATTATCGTATTCAGTTTTTAATCTGTCTAATTCGTTTTCAGACCAAGTGCTTATATCTCCACTGGCTCCAATGTTAGTAGCTTCTCTTTGTATGTTTCTTAACTCTCTATTTGTTTCTGTTATAGACTCAAATTCATCAGCAGTTAAATCAGATATTTTTAAAACCTTATTAGTATTATCTAAAGCTAATTTTTTTAAAGCTTTCTTTTTTGATTTTTCAAGTAAATTTCTAGCTTCTATAGTTAATCCACCTTTATCTAATTGAGTTTGAATGTTTAGTAATTCTCCTCTTAGTTTACTTTCTTTTCTAGCTTCTGTTCTGTCTGAAAACTCTTGACTAACTGCATTGTATATGTTAGAACCTATGGCAGGACCACCTAAAGCAAGTGAAGTAACTGCAGTTGATCTAAAAAAATCAGAATCTATTCCCTCAAAAAAATTTTTATCTTGAAGAAGAACAGCCTCGTCTGATAAATTTTGACCAAGCGTAGTTAATGTTTCTTCTAACGTGTTTATAGAGATAGAAAGAGGCATACCAACAGCAACTGCACCCACAGATTTAGATATAGTTCTACTTAATCCGGCATTAAAAACTTTTCTAAAACTATTATACCCAATAGCTTTAGCGTACTTTTGAAAGTTTCCTATAAATCCTAAACTACCTAAAGTTTCAGCTCCAGCTGCTATTGCTCCATACGCGACACTATTAAAAGATTTTTGAAACTGCGAAAGATTTAATATGTCTTCTTGTTCTGATATTTCTTTTTTGATTCTTTCAATATCGTATGGATTTGTAGCGCTTTCTAAAGCTAAATTAAGATTAGCTAATACTTTTGGTGCGGCTCTTTGCTGTATTTCTAGATTAGACATTTCCCCACCAGCTTCCATAGTAAAAAAAGCAGAAAACATAGTTCTTGCAACCGTCTTTGTTCCTATAAGACCCAACTTTGCAGCTCCCATAGTCGAAACGGTAGTAAGTATAGAACCAGATTGATCAGCTAAAGTTCTAGACCAATAGCCTTTATCGCCATACTGTAATAAATCAGGTTGGTTTTCTTTTTCTTTAGCTAAAGCTTGATTATAGTCTATCGCACCTCCTTTTAAGTTTTTAAGATAATTATGAGTTTCTTTACTAACAAAGTCAGACGCTCCCTCTCTTTGAAACATAGCTTCATCAACAAACTGAACTGTATCAGCTATACCTTTAAGAGTGCTAGCACCAAGCATTGTACCAGATCCTATAAATGATTGCTCTATAGCTAAAGAGATTCTATTTTCTAATTCGTAGTTTTTTTGAATTGCTTCGTTACCTATTTTAGTTACTCCAAAATCCTCAAAAGAATTTACAATTGAATTATTTCTTTTGTTTAATTCTTGTCTTTCTAATTCTAAATCAAAAACAGTGTTTTTAACATAGTCATTTCTTAATTCAACTTTTGAATTTAAATCTACTATTTGGTTGTTTATAACACTAAGCTCTTCTTGAGTAGTAGGTTTTGCAATTTTAATTTGCTCCTTAAGGTTTTTTATTTCAGAATCTAAACTTATTATTTGCTTTTCAAAATTAGGTATTTTTTCTTCAATAAAAGTTTCTGAATCTTTAGTTACTAATTTAATTTCTTCAAAAACTCTTTTTTCTTGGCTTTCTATAGCCTTTAACGCGTCTTTAGCTTGCGAATCTCCACGAAATTTATAAGTTCTACCTTCTCTAGTTTCTGTTCTAACCAAACTTCTTGCAAATTTAGCCTCAAAATCTAAAGCGTCTTTAGTATAAGCAACTTCGTTTCTAGCTATATCAGATCTAAATTCATCATCACCGGGTAAAAAACTAAGCATTTTGTTTTGCTCAATTTCACTTAATTCATTATCATTTATAAATAGTTGAGCTGCTCGTTGTTTTTCTCGCTTAATAGTGCTCTCTACGAAGTCCTGAGGAAGATCTTTTATGTCAATATTTTCTTGATCTAAATATTGTTTGTATTTTTCTTCACCTAGATATTCTTTAATAGGAACAGGTTTGTTGATGTATTCTACTTGACCTGGAAGTATACCTGTTGATTTACTTTTTATAACAGGTATTTGATCTAAATTAAAATAATCTTTCAAAATTATCTCTCTTGTGGAATCAACTGTAACTTCTTTTATCGAATCTATAAAACCTTTAGACATAGGATCACTTACTTCTGAGCCATCATTCGGGTCGTATTGAATTCCTATAGTTTTATTTAATTCTGCTTCTGTTTGGTAATCTTTATTTTGAGTTTGTATGGAAGCTTTGTAACTTTTAGGAAACGCTTTAACATAGTCTTCAACGCTTTTAAATTTACCCTTACCTTCTCCTACGTACTCTTTTTGTATCTCTTCGTATGAATACTCATTTCCTTGTACTGTTACTGTTTTTCTAGTTCCGTTTCTATATTCTTCTTCTATAGGGTCAGCTGGTGTTTTTTTCAATGCCGTACTTCCTATCATTCCAGGGGCATATTTATCCGCAACGATTGATGTCTTTCCCGACTCTTCTTGAGGTCCAAATTCTGGATCTTCTTGTATATCTGGGTTGTTGGTTAAAAAAACATCAACTTCAACATCTTTTTCAGCAGCAAGCTTTTCTACCTGCTCTTTAGTTAACTTTCTATCGTTATATGTATACATACTAGTTAAATTGATCTGCTGTTAATTCTACTTCTTCAACAATTTCAGGTTGTACTTCTTCTTTTACAACTTCTGTGGTAGCTCCAACTGCCACTGTAGGTAACAACGGTTTTAAACTTTCAAACATAAGCTTTTGAAACTCAACTTGTTGCTCTTCGTCTACATTATTACCGTTAGGGGCTACTGTAAACTTTAAATCTTCAGGCTTGCCAAAGTTATTTCTCCACACTCTATTAGCTTCAGTATATACAGCTAACAAAGCCTCTGCTTTAGCTGAAGATCTAAATTTAGTATCGTTAAGAATTTTAGCCATATTAGCTGGTATAAATTCAGTTTGACTATTACCATCTTTACTTATTTCAACGTACTTCTTGTCAAGCAACAAATATGCATCGTTGTATTGAAGGCTTTTGTCTAGTATAGAAGTAGGTTCTCCATTAGAATCTAAAGCACTAGGCTCTTGAAGCATTTTTATATTCTCACCTCTTAAATCTAAAACCAAACCAGGGTCATAAGACAACCACTGCACAGCTGGTTTTTCTACTGTTTTTCCGTTTAGTATACTACCCGTGTATCTTAACCTTACGTCTCCATCTTCTCCAGCATAATACTCTTCTTTAGCGTCGTCTCCAGCTAAACCGTTTCTAATACTCATAGTCTTACACCACTCTAAAGTATCTAAACCAACTAGAGCCATACCTCCTGGCTGTCCAGGATTTTTAGAACCTTCAAATCCAAAGTATTCTATCATGAACATAGAATCAGTTTCTTTTCCTAACTCTATAACAGCATAAAGCTCTTCAAGTGAATTAGATAATTTTTTCAAAATAACACCAGCGTCTCTTCTTTGCTCTTTATCTTTAGCGTTTTCTATCAAAGAGCTAGTGTTGTAAATTCCCCATATCAAACTATTTCCAAACTCACTTAAAGATGGGTTTCTAATTCCGCCTTTCTTGATCTTGTTTACTACAGATTCAGAATCATCATACATCCTAGCAGACACATCTCTATGCACTTTAGCAGCTTCTTTTTGAGAAGAAGACATAGACTTGTAAGCATCAGAAATAGATTTAGACGTTGTTTCTTCTAAATCCGTAGTATATTTACTCCAAAAGCTTTTAGCTTCCTTGTTTATTTTGTTAAAGTTCTCTGACATTTTTTTTATCTTTTAGACATTGCAAAAGCGCTCATACCATCACCAACAGCTGATATACCTGATTGTATAGCTTCAGATTTAGCAGTTGCAGCGTTAGACTCTGCTTGGGCTGAGTTAGTTATTTGAGCTTGTTTTCTAGACATTTGCTGTTCATCTCTAGACTCTTGAGTTTCAAATTTATATATTTCACCTTGAACATCAGCTCGTCTCTGGTAGTCGGCTTCAGACATTAAGGTTGTTTGAACTCTTTTAGCTTCTTCTAGCTGCACCTTTTGCAATCTTTCTTCTCCAGAAGCGCGTAGTTGATTGTTTTGGGCTTCTTGCTGCTGTATACTTGCTGATACACCTTTCTTGCTTTCTAAAGCCATTCTAGCTAAAGCAGTTGCTCCACCAGCGCTAGCACCAGTAGCTCTTAAAGTGTCTAAAGTATTAGCTAAAGCTATGTCAGCTTCTTCTATCTGCATTTCGGCTGCTCCAGTAGCTACGGCTAAATTAGCAAAAGGATTAGAAGATATACTACTTAAATCAGACACCATTTCAGATAAATCTTTAACATCTTCGTAAGGATTTATAACAGTTTGTCTTTTTAATTCTAACGTTGCAAGCTCGCCTATACGTTTTTCTTTTTCTTCTCTAGCTCTTTTTTCTCTTTTGCTAGCCGATATCCCTCCAAATATAGAGGCTCCAACACTAAGAGCCGTGCCTATTCCTATAGCTACTGCCATTGTTCCTTGCTGTCTTTCAACTGTAAAATTATTTAATACAGCTTGAGTCGACTCTAGGCATAGAGAATCGATCAAAGTTGTTATTTCATTTATTATTAACATATTCCGTGTATTTTTCTTTATTAATGCAGCAATTGTATTCTTGTAGTAGGTCTATATCTTTTATGTCTTTTGGATTCTTAAATACATTTTGAAAGACTGATTCTTCGTGAGCATATATAACTCTTTGTATACCTGACTTTGAGAACCCTAAATAAGGAGCTTCATAATCTTGCTCACCGTCTTCACTTACTACTGTTACGTATCCTTTTAACAAAAACCAAGCGTGATCTCTTTTATGAACAGCGCCTATAACTACAGCTTCTGCTTTCATGGTCATTTGCCTTAAATATATTCCAGGAGCAAAATCATGTTTAAAAGTAACCCACTCACTGTCTTGTCTGCAAACGTCGCCATTGTTGTGTATTAACAAATCATTAGATTCGTTTTTAATAATATTGTTGACTAGAGTTGATACTTTGCTATTGAAGCTTTTAGTTAAAATGTTTTTTTTAAATTTAATTAATGTGTTCATTTAATTTAATATGATGATTCTACGTAATTAGAAGAAACAGCAAACAATTCTTTCATACCTCCTGGATCTGTAACTGAATCAGTAGATATTGTTACTGTTGCAAAGTACCCTTTTATACCTGTCATGGAGTTGCCCCAAACAACCTCACCAGCCGCAGCTGGACTATTGTTTATAAGGTTAGCCATGTATTTGTTTTCTTTTCTATCAAACCCAGCATGATTTATAGGTGGCATCATTTGAGCTGGATATTGATTTCCAAAGTTATCGTAAGAACCTTGATTGTANCTATATACTTTTATAGGAAGAGGCTCTATGTCTCCGTTGACAAGAGAGTTTGATCCCGTTATATCTCTAGTCTGACTAACGCTGCTTAGTAAGTTCGGAGTGTTTATACCTGTTATATCAGAAGCAAATAAATCAACTTGCCACCCATTGCCACCTTCGTAATTAATAGTTTTAAACACCTTAGACATGCTAACCTTAGGATTGAATATGAAAGTTACACTTGATTTATATGTAGTTCCATAGAACTCAGCTCTATCAGCTGACGGATCATAATGCATGTAAAGTTTACCATCTTTAAGCGTATAGTAGTTGTTCTTTAAACTAACACCTTGATCTGGCTTGTAGCTAAAGAAGCTAGGAAATCCATTTATACTGTCATCAAAAGCTAGTGTTGAGTATTTTGAATCTTCGGGAGGTTGAGTAGATATTACATACTGTTTGTTATGCACGTCCCAAGCTCCTATAATTTTACCTTTTGCTTGAGAAGTGTTTACGGTAGCTAAAGTGTCTCTAAAGTAATCAGTCATACCGTAATTAGATATTTCAGTTAAACCGTCTCTAGAAAGCCTTAAAATAACTCCTCTGTCTTTGTCTGCAAAGTATTTTCTAAACCCATAAATAGCAAAACTTTCTGGGTTTCTACTTATGCCATACGTGCCACCTAAAGTTCTTATCGCTCCAATCACTAGATTAGAAGATGTAACAGTTCCACCTCCTTCAGCAGAATATATAGCATCTTTATCTATCAAGGCTTGACTAACTTTAGACTCCTGAAATATAATTAAGTTAGTGTCTTCAGCATATAGTTTTTGAATAGAACCATTAGCAGGATCCACACTTTTAACTATGTCATCACCTATTGAGAACACATTTGTATCATTAATACCTGTTCTAGAGTTAAATATACCTGAGTATATCATTGANTTAATTCTAAAAGTAGCATTTGGTTCATTTTCAACTAAATAAGCTTTAACTCCAGGTTCTATAGAAGTATTGTTATATCCTCCTCTTATTCTAGATTCTTCTACTGCCCAGTTGCTAGTATTAACAATAGCAGGATCAGGCACATAATCATCATTGTCAAAGGTATTGTCACCTCTAGATCCGTTCCACATAGGTAGTAAAACACCATCTTCATCTTCAGCTGTTCCGTTAACTTTTTTAAGCACGAAACTGTTAAAATATTTAACTTCTATTACTCCCATATTATATTATCACTTATTATTACTATACATTACACTAAAATCATGTAAAGTTAGCTGTTATAGGTACAGACGTTCCTTTTATTTTTTTAGCGTTTGAATCAAATTCAGCTGCAAATATTCTTAAAGCCTCAGCATTGCTCGTAGTGCCAGTAGGATTATAGTTATTAGCTATTTCGTTTTGCCCTCCTACCCATGAGTTTTCAGTACCGTTTTCGTATACAAACTCAGCTTCTTCAGAATTGCTAGGGCTGTAACAGTAATATCCTGGTGCAAAATTTGCTATAGGAGTAACTAATGTAGAATCTGTGTAAAATTGAGTCACATATCCCATTGCCCATTCTCTAGCCCAAACAGTTACGTTTGGAGTTTTAAAAGATGCTTCGTATGCACTAACAGACGGCGTAGATGTTATTAAGTAAGGATAAGAAGTTCTTGAACCAGTGGTACCTTCAGGATAGTAAAAATCGCCATAAGCTAATTTTATTTTTAAATTTTGACTAGTAAAAAAACTACCTCTTGATTTAAACGGAGTTGATGAGTTATTCCAGTTGCCTCCAGGAGTAGGAACTACAGTAAAATTACCTGCATACTCTGATGATTGAGGGTATCTTATTAAAAGTCTGTATTCTCCAAATTTATCAGGAGTTTCTTCATACCCTTGATCTTTACCAAAAACAAAAATCTTACTTAAAACAGATGTTGTTGGTAGGGTGTTTTGTGGCATGAAATCGTTATAAGATGTGGCGATATCAATAGAATTTCCAACTGTAGCCGTGTGACCTGATGAAGCATTATTTAAAAAGCCTATATCGTAAAAAGTAGAACCAGAAGGCACGGAAGCTTGATTACTGTCTTCATTGTAGTTTTTTTGCCATCCTCCGTAATGAATATCTTCTCCTTCTACATCAACAGCTGTCATCCAATTAGTTGAACCTACTGGTCTATACTGCAGGTATGTAGGCCAACCCACGCCAAGCTGATTATTTGGAATACTTGTTACTCCGTTATTTGGAAACATTTTAAAGCTATAGTCAACTCTAATGTAAGCTGTTCCTTTGTCCAANGTATTGTTAGAGTCAAAATCAGGCACTGTTGAATTTGGCTGAAAAGATAATGGTTTTCTGTTAACGTTGACCCAAGCGTATTCTGCTCCTTGTTCGTCTAACAAGCCTGAGCTAGAGAAAGGCTTTGATTCATTAGAGGCAGATTCTAACCCGGTGTCAGAAAGCTGTAACTCATCGTATGGAGCTCTTCCAGGTGCATTGTTTTTAACCTCTACAGGCACATCATCACCCCCAATAAGGGTAGAACTACTATAGTCAGCACCCCAGTAGAACCCTGTAGACGTAAGACCATCACCTACGCTTTGTGGTGTTGGTTTGTTACCAAACTTAGCGCTAGCTTCTTCTTGACCAAAAACAGCTGTCATACTTCTAGCATCTATATCACCACCTGAGTCCCTAACCTGAACCGAAAACGTGTAAGTACCTTTAGCCGTGCCACTTTCTTCAAAAACATTTCCATTATTATCTATAGTAAGTTCTGGAATAATGTTAGAAGGTGCTGGAATCTGATTGTCTATGGTCCACGAAAGATCAGATTGATTGTTATATTCTGGATCTTGGTTTGGACCAGAAGCAACATAACCGTTTTCAGCAGTAAGAGTTACTATTGGCGCTGAATTAACTCTATCAGCTACCAAAGCAATTGGAACGTTAGGCGAAGGACCAGTTATTTCGGGATCAACGTTATCTATTCTCATTACTAAAGTAAAATCTGAAGGGCCAGAAGCTTCTTGTGGGTTTGCTGGATCAAGATTTTCTAATACGGTTACCCTTAGAGTAAATCTAAATCTATTATCTTCTAAAGGTCTATGATATATAGATGAATTAACAACCAGCTCATGAGTATCGGGATTTCCAACAACTCTATTAAGAGTCCATAGCGACGCAGCATCTGGAACGTATTTTCTACCTTCTATTCTTTCTACAGACACTATTTCTACGATACTGTTTTGAGCGGGAACAGCNCTTATACCTTCGTTAATTACAGGGTAAAAATTCTGAACTACAGCTTGTTCTACTGTCGATTCATTTTGAGCAGCTTCATTCCAACCTTCAAAACCGTCAGCAGAATTATCTTGACCAGCTACAGCATTAAGATCTTCTACTAATCCAGTAGTCGATGTCTCGTAGTATATATCTAAAAGTGAAACTCTAGGATTTGTTTCAAAAACACCTAAAAGTATTCTATAAGGGTCTTTATAGTCAGCGGCTTGAAGAGATCCTATTGGATTTCCTGGGTTATTACCCTGAGCTAGTCTGGCTAGATAAGGATTACTATCTTCTTCATAAACAGTAGAATAAGGAGGTCCTACAATTTGTTGATTTCCAACGTCATCTTTAAACATTTCATCTTGAGTGGCTATAGTTGAAACCGTTTGTGGATTTGTTATAGGATAGTATGGTATGTTTATATCCGTAGAGCCAGTATCTAATATTACAGAAGGAGGTGTTACTCTTCCGTATAGCTTTACATCGCTTCTAAACTGAGCTTGATTTCCACTAATTTCGTTTAAATCTCTTGGCACTTTATTTACGTTATCACCAAGCAGCGTTATAAAAGCAACACTATCTTCTGGAGAAGGCAAATCGCTAATCGGTGTGTTTCCGTGATCTGGGTAACCATTTAATATTCCAGGCACATACACGTTGTAGTATTCTAATTCAGTTTGTTTTACTACGATTTTATAAGAATACCAACCTAAAGGATTATAGTTGCTACTAGATGAATCTCCGTTGTATATACCGTTCCATCCAGATCTATCACCTGTTAAGGCGTCTGGTAATTTAGAGTTGTTGGTAGGTACAGGTGGCGTGTTTACGGAAACTTTTAAAGAATCTCCACTCCAAGTGTTTATATTGTTGTTAGCTCCAGGGTTGCTAGTGTATGGATGATAAAAAGTAGAACCGCCAAAAGTAATTCCATCTTGTGTTTTACTTGATGGTTTTACTTTAGACAGTATAGTGCTAGACTGTCTACCATATCTATCAGACAAGATAAAACCTAATTGATAACTTCTGTTTTGTTTAACGCTGTGCTGAGGATACTCTACGGAGCTAGTAGTTTGTGAAGCTACTAAGCCTGATTCTGAATAAGGTGATTTTTGATTAACAACGACATCGTAATCGAACGAAGCAGGTGGAGTGTGTTTATCTTGAAAATTACTATAAACAACTCTATTTGATATTATTTCTTGACCAAAAGCTCTAACTGGAGTTTTATCGTAAACTCTAATTATTTCGCTTTCTGGTAATGTTTTATATGGTTTTCTTGATTGATAACTATATACATATTGATTGCTAGTATCTGGATTACCATCTTTTGTTTGAAAATCTTGATAACCTATTGTGTCTAAAACTTTAACAGCTAAAGAATCAGACTCTTTAAATAGTATCTCTATTTCAGTTACGCCTACCTCTTGTCTTATAGTGCTTGGAGATAAATCTACATCTCCAGTTGAGTTTTTACCTAAAGGTATGTATAGTCCAACGTTGTTAACTTTGTTTTCCATAAACTCAACAACACCACTTACTATAACTTTATCTTCATCACCCACTAAAAAGTAACCATCTTTTTTAGGTATAAAAGCTTCTTGAGTAAAAGGAGCCATTATTGACTTTTCACCATCTTCAAACGTGAATCTATAACTAAAAGAAACAAATTTATCTTCTAAGTATATAGGATCACCAGGCCAGCTACCGCCAGCTTCAATAGGAACTCCTAGTGGCTTGTTGTAAAATGGGTTTTGAGAAAACACTAACACAGTGTTGTCTGTTAGTGTGGCTGGTGGATTTATAGTAACTTGAGACGTGTTTTGATTCCAGGAAGTAACTTTAGTATTACTCGCAATACCATCACCCGTTACGCTAACTTCGGCTAGAGGTACGTTTCCGATTATATTGTTTATGGTTATTACGCTACCGGTAACTCCAGCTGGTTCGTTTACAAGAGCTTGACCACCGTTCGCAAGATAAGGAGTGACCACGTCTTGCATGGAGCTATATGGAGTACCACTGTCAACGTAATAAAGATCTATAGTTTCATACGGATTATACTTAGCTACTGATATAGTGTCTTCGTTTACGTATGACTCGTAACCTCTGTCTATGTTTATCTTTCTAGGTTGATTTCTATTGTCAGTCCAAAACAGTAAGTTTTCTAATAAGTTTATACCGTATATAGGGTATTGTTGACTAAAGTTTAAAAAAGCTCCTTCAGCTAGTTTAACTACAGATTTAGTAACCCCGTTGTAGGAGTATATAAAGTTTTTAGCGTCAGAAGAGTAGTTTATAGTAGTAGCAGTTTCGCCAGTGCCACTAACTCTAGGAAGGCTTTGATCTGTTAAAAATACAAATACACTAGAAGTTCCTTCATTAGCGTACGCGCCTATAGATTTTAAAGTTCCAGTCGCTAGTCCAGACAAGACACTAAAATCTACATCAACATTAGTATTAAGTTTAGCTATTGAGTTTCCAGGAGCATTTTCTAAAGCACCTACGTCTTCACCTTCTGATTTACTAACTTGAACGTTTTGTCCATCACGATATTCACCTGAAGGTAGTAACCTACTATCAAGATCTTTATTCATTTTAGACTTTATAAAAGCATTTTTAACCTCTGCCATTTAGTTTAGTATTTAATCCATTTAGATTTACCTCTAGCTATCTGCACGAATTCATTTAATTTTATATTTGACAATCTAATCTTAGCATTTCTAAGCTTAGCGCTTCTTTCTCTTTTTAATCTTTGAATAACGTATTCAGGCTGATTAATTCTAGTAGAAAGTATAGCATGACTAATGTGAGCGTACAAAGCTTCCTCTGCTAACTTAGGTATCTTCATATCAGCATCATAACCCAATCCGTCTGATATGTATTCTAATATTATTAATTTATCTGCTAAATCGCTAGAAAAAGACATCTTTCCGCTTTTTTCGTTTATAGTAAACCAACCGTTAACTTGAGCTGTTTCTGGTTGTAAACCAAATCTTTGGCCTATATAGTTGTTGCCGTTCATACTACCATAACCTAAACCTTCTGATAAAAGTAAGCCTGTTTCGTTACTTTGAGCATTATTGGCCTCCTCTAAGCTATTTGAACTCCATCTAGTTTCTGTTAAAGAAGAAAACTCTAAATTTTGATCGTCATTACCCTGCATGGCTATACCTTCGTTGTCTTGAGCGGGTACGCTATATGGATTACTAGTAAGAGTAGTTGGGTATATTATATGTTTAACACCTTGAGAATCAACCCAAGACATGTTTACATAATTAACGTAATCTTGAGGGATAGGAACGCTTAAGTTTGCTGGTATATTTAACTCTTGAGATCTTATACTTTTTAAAGTGTCATAGCTAAATTCCTGTAATCCTCTTTTAGCAAAAAACATTACGTCTGTTGTTTTAGCACTAGGTATTAACTTACCAGCTCCAACGTAACCTATCATAAAGTTAGTTATAACATCTTCTAATGATGTGTAAGCGTATCCGCCGTAGTTATCTTCCACGGTAGTTCCAAACGCATCTCTATCTCCGTATTGACCTCCAAATTGACTTAATAACTGAACCACAAAAGATTCAGTTCCAAGAGGTGGTATAGCTGCTAAAGTTATAACATTATCTTCAACGGTATATGCGTTTATGTATTCTTGATATTGATTAGCTAATCCATTAGGGCTTACGTATAATCTAAAATTATTTATATTATAAGTGTCCGTGTTGGGATCATAATTACCAAACGTTAAGTCTGTATCAAAAGTAGTTGTTAGTTTAGTACTAACTATAGGCGCCTCAAAGGTTTGGGAACCAGAGTAGTATTGCGCATTAGTTTCTGTTATTAAACCATTATTAGGTGTAGCCATTGTTTAACTTTTTTATTTATGAGACTTCTTTCTGCGCGTCAGCCTGTACTAAAGCTGCTGCAGTCTGTACAACTTCGTTATCTCTTATTATTATACCAGCGTACAATAGTATCTTAAGTATCACTTCAGTTTGCTCTGATTCATGAAGTTCAAAATCTACAGAAGCTAAATCATTATATTCGTACTGACCCAAGCTACCTAATCTAATAACCCAATTTACATCTACGGGTTTACGTACGTAATCAACTGTTACTTTTGAAACTATAGAAGTTGGTTTTATAAATAGCTTTTTATTTTCGTATAAATAAACTGGATTTGATGTAGTTGGTTTAGTAAGTTTAGATCTGTCAACATAATAATAATCATGTCTATCTAATCTTTGTATTATTTTATTTCCATCATATACTAGATTTCCTAATCTATAAAATGAAACTATATCACCATAACCATCTGTTGATGGTAATGAAAAGTAGTCGGTATTAGCGACGGGCGTTGGTTGCCCAAATGTTTTAAAGATAGCTATTTTTTCGTCAATATTTTCTTGTCTATCAGCATAATCGGTATCCGCTTGAGGTACACGTAGTTGCTTGTTAAGATCATCAAAATAATCTTCAAATATTTCTAACTGAACTTGAGTTGCTACTTTATTGAACTCAGTTGGTGTCATGTAACCACGTTGCTCTTTATTCAGTATCATTAAGACAGTTTGATATACTGTATTTACGTTTATAGCCATTTGTTATTATTATTAAAATAAAGGAGGCGTTTGCCTCCCTTATAATATTACATGTTAAGAGAACTTTTTCTCTATAGACTGAAAGACTTGTATGCCTTCGTCTGTCTTGAAGAACGACGCCATAGCTGAGTATGGATTTTCATCGAACGGTACTGTCATTAATTTTCTACCATTAGAAGCCCAAGTAAATGTTCTTTGGTCATCAGCTAGTTTAATTATCTTAGCTTCAGCTGCTCTAATTGCAAAATTTCTTAATTGTACGTTATCATCATTAGCCAGCGTGATGAAGAGTTTAGGGTTGTTCTTAGCGAATAATAGTAAATCTCTTTTAAGTTCCTTAGAACTCATATCTGATACCTTAGATCCGATCTCAACTCTCATTATAGCCTCAGCTTGATCTACATCAATGTTCTGAGCTAAGTTTAATGCTTCGATTTCTAATTCTAAGTCTAAAAGTTCATCTTTAGCTTCTTCCACTACATCTAATTCGGAGTATACGGTTCCTTTGAGTGGGTGATATAACGATAATATTTTTTGAAGAACTTGGTTCTTTTTTGGAACAAACAAGCTTCCTTCTTTAAAAACAATATGCCCTAATGTAGCTTCTCCACCTTGTTCATCTTTAAAAGGTGAGTTTTGATTAGTTGCATATCTTATTTCACGTTGCTCATTTGTTTTTTCATCAAAATGTAGCAGAGCGTGTCTCATGCTGTGTCTTGATGGAATTTTTAATGTCAACGGTTTATTGCTCCCGGTTAATAGATAAGTTCTATCTTTTACTTCCCAAGATATATCTTTAATTACTTCTTTTTTAGCCATAATATAATAAAATTTAATAGTTTAATAAAGGTAAGAATTACCCCCGTAGATTCAACGAGGGTAAGTCTACCAATTGTTTATACCGCTGCTCCTTTGAACAGTACAAAGTTGTTAGCAGCTTGTACTACTAAACATCTTTCAGATAAGAAGTTAACGTCCATTGCATCTAAACTAGAAGTGAAAGCACCACCAGCAGATCCAGTTAACCAAGACTTCATACGACGATCTTCTGTTTGAGAAGCTCTGTATCGCACGTGTAAGAATGGTCTACGAATATTAGTTCCTAAAATTTGATCATAAACTGTAGAAGTTCCAGCAGGTACTAATACACCTTCGATAGTTGAAACACCATCGATAGCTCCACGAGTAGATGCATCGTTTAAGTATTTCCAGTCTGTTTTATAGAAATCGTAAGATCCTCTACGGAAACCGCTAAACCCTAGGTTTAATGCCATCTCTTCAGAGTTTTCAAATAATCCATAAGCAGTACCACCTTGAGCTCCTGCGGAAACACCAGCTAGCATATCATCAATTCCTAATGAAGTTCCACGATCTAAGAAAAGCATGTTTTCTTCAATTGCTCCTTGAGTATCTAAATTCTTTAGAATATTGTCAAAGTCAGTTAGGTTTGTTGTATCTAAATTAGTTTCAACATTACCTCTATCAGCGATAGCAGCAAATAAACCTTGAGTACCTTTAAATCCTGCAGTTGTAGCAGCAGATCCCACAGCAGCAAGTTCTCCTTCAACTACACTCATTTCTAAGTAGTCTTCAAAACGTAAACGAGTTTCAGATTCAGCTTTTAAATACCATAAGTATCCAGAAGTTCCGTCTTCTGTAGCTACTTCTACCCAACCGATTTGAGCCATGTCAGATCCGTTGATAGTGTAGTTACTACGAATAATAACTGGTGAATTGCTAAACTGAGTAAACGTTGGGTCAATACTAATATTTTCTCCAAGCGTGTTTATGTTTCCAGCAACTCCACTCCAGTTAGTTGTTTGAGATCCTTTGCTAAATTCAGAACCGTATACAAAAATCTTAAGTCCAGTATCAGCAAGTGCAGCTGTAGTAGCTGCTGTATAAGGAGCTACAAGTAAGTCACCATTTGTTGGGTTAGACTGTGTAACTACAGCTTTTAATTCAAGTCCAGCTGGATCTAAAAGAACGATAGTTTGGCCGGGAGAAATAACGTTTACAACGCCAGCTCCTACTTGAATTCCAATTCCGTTTGCTCCGTCATTAGTACACCCATCATAAGCTACGTGTAGTCTGTTTTGTTCTGACCAAATAACTTGATCTGATGTCATTGGCATTTCAGCTCCAACCATACGTAAGAATCCAGATAATGTTCTGTTTCCATAACGCTCTACTTCTTGTTCGTAGATTTCAGGTAGGTACTGCTGAGCAAAGTCATTAGTGCCGTCGTTAAATTGTAAATAGTTTGATTGTAATAGTTGTTGTGACTGCGATGGTACTATCGAGCCAAACGTTGGTGCTATTGCCATAATTTTTAATTTTAATTGTTAAATTTTCTTGTTTTAATTTTAAGTTTTGAAGAATCTTGCCCGCTAATTGCTTTTACTTTAAATCCGTTTACAAATACATTACCATCTTGAGTTTGACGAGGTTCTGTACTGATGTTTTTAGATTTAGCTAATTGATCTTTAATTGCGTCAGTTTTACCTTGTTCATAAAAATGATTAGCTATCGTATCAGCGTTACGTGCAGCATATAAAGCTTTATGATAACCTTTTGTATCTACGACTTCTCCTTTATCGTTTAAGAACGTCTTAATGAAAGTGGATATGTCTTTTTGGTTATCTGCAACTTTAACAGGATCCTTAACACCATATCTAAACTTTTTCTCTCCAACTTTAAAATCAAAACCTTTGAAATCGTTGTTTAGAAGTTCGTTTGTTTGGTCATGGAACCTACTTTGGTTAGCTTTATTGAGCTCTTGCTCTTCGTTGTATCGGTTGAAAAAGTCAGTGGCTTTTTGTTGCTCTTGATTAACTCCAGGTCTCAACTTGATCTCTGCATAGTATTTATCTTTAAGCGAATCCAAATAGCTTTTGGCTTTTGCAACTTCTTCTTTATATGCAAGTTTTTTCTTTCGAATGTCCCTTGCTTCGTCTAAATCTTCATCAAAACTAAAAGAATCTTCAATAACAAATTGAATTTCTTCTGAGTCTAAATGAGGTTTAGCTTGTTTGTAATATTCTATTAACAATGCTTCTCCATCAACATTACTATAGTCAGCATTAAGCCTAGCATAGTCATCAATAGTTCCACCTGTTTCTTTCATAAACTCAATAAGCTTATTTACATTTTCTGGGTAGTCTTGTGTTTGAGCTTGCGGTAATACTTCTTTTTGTTCCTGTGAGGTGTCGGGACTTTCAGTGCCTCCAACCATTGTGACCTCTTCAGAGTCACTGTCTTCATCTTCTACTAATTCTAAAGGTGATTCTACTTTTTCTTTGAGATCAACTTTAGTAATTTCACCGGAGTCGTCCCGTACTTCTTTTTCCACTTTTGGTAAATCTGTGGTTCGTTTATCATCAACCACTTTTTCTGTTTCTCCGACTTGAATGGCATCTTCTTCTGGTTTTTTACTTAAATCTATTTTAGTAACTTCAGGAACTACATTTCCTTGACCTTTAATTGTTGGAGTTTTCTTTTTTAATTTAAACTCTCCTTCTTGTTTTACTTCTTTTGTTTCTGACATGATATAATATAATAAAAATTAATAATTCCCTATCTTGGGGTAAATTGCTCTAAACCAAATCCATCCAAGTTGTCATTACCTGATGATTCAAAGTTCTTAGGCAGTAGATCATTTTGTCTTTGATCTATAAGCTCACTTTGTTGAGTACCTTGCATTTGCAGTCTTTTGTCTTTCCTGTCTTCTATTTGAGCTTCTTTTTTAGAAGTTACTTGAGCTTGCATTTCAGCTAGTTTCATTTGATAACCAAACTCTTCAGCCATTAAGCCTCTTTTAATGTTAGCCTCTTGTTCCATGCGTTCTATCTCAAACTGAGATTTAGCTTGTTCTATTTGAACCGTTGTCTGCGCTAAAGCTTGTTGTTTTTGAACTTCAGCAGCTGCAGCTTTTTCAGCTGATTCAGAATTAGCTTGAGCTTGAGCTTGTATGTTTTCCATCTGAGCAGCTCTTTCAGCAGCTTGATTTTCGGCTTGTCTAAACTTTAATAAAGTATTAGCTAGTTTTATATTTTGTATCTCTCTAATATCTATAGCGTCAGCTAGCTTAATGCCGCCTGATTGTAGTGCTATTTGTATACTTTTTTCTAGTTGAGCCTTATCTTCTTCGTCTGGTTCTAAATCTAAGAATATACCAAAGTCATGTATGGATAAAGAATCTATTTCTTGTAAAGTAGCTACGTTGAAAGCGCTTATGCTGTTTAATAACGATGCTTTTGTAAGAGGAAATTGCAACATATCACTAACTCTTAAGCTTATGTTTTCACAAGACCTTATAGTTATGTACATTAAAGACTGTAGTATATGTTTTGTTGCTGTGTTAGAATTAGCCGCAGCTAGTTTTTGTAAACCTACTAAAGCATTTTTATCAGGAGTACTACCGTCTCTTGCTTCGTTTAATCCCGTAACATCACGTATCATTTGAAGATAATATTGATACGTTTGTATCATAGCTTGAATCTTGGATATACCTGAAGAACTTTGTAGTTCTTGAATAGGCACTTTACCTCTGTTCATTTCGCCATCTTGAGTAAGTGATCTACCTACTATAGTACCAGTCTGGAAGTACATATTTAATGCTTCAGCTGGATTATAGTTTGTACCGTTACCTAAATCAACCTCAGCTAACCCGTCGACATCAACATACACACCATCAGGAACCATGCGAGCTAAAACTTGTTGTAGTTTTAAATGAGTCAATTGAATCATATCAGCAAAGCTTGTTGTTCTGCTTACTATAGATTCAATACGACCTTGATACATTCTAGGTGCTGATATAACATAATTCATATTAACCCTAACAGTGTCTCCGTAAGGTCTTGTCATGTTTTCCGACAATTGCCATTCAAGCATGGTATCACCCATACCTAAAATTTTAGCTCCAGTATATAAAACCTCAATAGACCTAGATGCTCTTTCGAAGTTATCACTAGGTGGAGGATTAAATGTATCTTGTTTTTCTAAAGTCTTTTCTAAACCTTGTTCTGTTTGTTTTATTTTGAATACTTGATCTTGATATGTTTTATATTCAAAAAACAAAACTTGATGTTGATTGTTATCACTATTTACTTGCCAATCACTTTGTGCGTAGTTTTGACGACCTGGATATTTCTGTATTCTTTCTAATTCATCGTTAGTAAGATTAGGGAATAACTTTTTTATTTCAGGTAGAGTTAAACTTTTTATTTCACCTACATAGTAGATGTCTTCGAAGTTTGGATCATCTGTTGCTGAATAAACTAAATTAGCAGGATTAACGTATTCTACCGTTACGCCTTCAGATAAATTAAAACCCGTTTTAACCGCTGATATACCTAATACAGTTAAATCGTAAGCTAATCTTTTTTTAGTCTCATCAAACTTATTAGAGTCAAGAACATTATTTATAACTTCTTCTTCTGCTATTTCTATGCTTTGCTTATAATTAAGCTGCATATATAGATCTAATTCATTTTTATCTTTAGGCAGGTTATTAGGATCTGTTGAAGCGTAAAAGTTTTGACCTGTAGCTTGAGACAACTGATCTATAGCTGCTTTGTTTTTTATATCACGTAAAGCATTAGCCGCAAAATCAGTACGTTGTTTTAAGGCAAATGGATCAGAAGCGAAAGAATTTAATTCGTATCCCTTCTCTGTCATACCATTAACTACTATATCTACAAACTTAGATAAAACAGGTATTGGTTTCCAGTCTAAATTTAAATAAGACAAATCACCATTATTAGACAGTTCATCTTTGTATTTCTGCACAGGTTGTTCACCTCTAGCGTATAATCTTAGTCTATTAAAGTTCTGGAAGTTATAGGAAAACCTATTCTGTCCACTGTTATTTCTAAACCACTCTTGTTCAATAGCGTTCCCAACAGCTAAACCATATTCAAATGATTTCTTTTCTTCTTCAGGTACCACCTGATCTGGAAAGATGCTATTATTATTAGTATAGACCATTTATTATATTATTTTTGAATTCACTCCTGTGTTATTATATTTTCTAAAACCTAAAGAAACTTTTGATATTGTTCTTTTTGCTACTGGTGAGTATCTATGTTTATTGCAAGCCATTATAGCTAGTCCAGAACTTATAGAGGCATCATGCTTAGTTCTGTTGTTTATATTAAATTTAGCCCAGTCTTCTAATGTTCTTTGAAAGTAAGTATTACCGTAACCTTCGCTCAACAAACCTACGTGATTTTCTATGTAATCTTCTATAGCAGCTGCGTGAGCTTGCTTTATATCTTCACTAGAGTTAGGTATACCACCTATTTCTCTTTCAGTTGTAGATAATTTATTCATTGTTCTGTCAGGTCTATTCATTGAATATCCCCTGTAACCTCTTCTCTTTATATAATATAATAATCTAGGCTTATTATTCTCTGCTAATATAGGCATACCATAAAATACTAAAGCCATAAGAACATCTTCAAAGAATATATCAGCAGTCTGAGGTCTTGATATGTATTCTAAAAAAAACAAATTAGGTGGCACGTCTTCCATAGAAAACTTAGTTAATCCGTGTAAAGATCCTTTAGAACCTTTACCATCAACAGTACCAGATATATCGTAACTATCACATCCAAAAGCTCCGCAGTGTTCATTTCCTGGATATTTAGTGTTATTTTTTATATTGTATCTATTTTGTAGTCCAACTGGAGGAACCCAACTAACTAAAAACCTGCCGTTTTTATTAGGAACAAACAACACTCTAGTATCTTTAATCCCACCTTCCCATTGAAAATTACCCTGTGTAACAACATTAGTGTTACGAAGGTCCTCATTATAGTCTATTTGCTCGTATATTTTAGTTAAATTAAACAAAGATTCTTTAGCTTCATCTCTAAAAGCATGTTTCTCTGTTCTTGGAAACTGTCGATAATACTCGTTTAAACCGTCTTGATCATCATGTAAACCATCAACTTCGTTTTCCCAATGTGATATTACGCCTATATCAATGTCTTCGCCGTCAACTCCTTTAATTGGCTTCTTTGGAGTGTCGAATACAGGTAGTCCATAAGAATCAATGTATCCTTCGTAGTTCCATTCCATAGGTACGAACAGACTATATAATCCTGAGCTAGTCTGACCGTTACGGTTTCTTTTGTTGACGTCCGAAGCTTCGTATAGCTTTTTAAAGTTTTCTCCACCTTTATCTAATGCGTTTGAAGTAGAACCCATCATACATTTACCGACGATTCTTCTACCTAATCTTAACGTTGTTTTTGTGACCCTCCAGTTGTTGAGGATGTTGTCCGGTCTCTCCCATTTACCCGATTCATCGTGGACGAGTAGTTTGAGTTTCTCTCCATCGTACGAGTTGTCACCGGTATTCTTCCAGTCGATCGTGGTGTCAAGCCCTGCCTGTACATCCTCCGAGGTTTCTTTAATCGAGTTTCTCGTGAGCCGCTTAGACGGTACTTTGTAGGATAGCTCCGTTTTTGGACGTTCCATCCCGTCTTGTATCGGTTTAAAGAAGAAGGGGTAATTAAGTGATATTGGTACAACCTTATCGGTAAACATCTTCTTAGCATCAGCTCCGGATTTAGATAGTATCCCAAACCTAGCGTCTCGTGATATTGTCGCCTGGTTGACTGTGTCTGATGATGCCATAAACGAAAACCCAGAACGTCTGTTCTTAAGGTAGCACATTCCGTAGCATCTTGGATCTGCTTTGCAAGCTTCCCAGAATATATAGAATAATCTATTGGACTCTCTAAAGTCTGCCTGCCCCACGTCAATTTTAGTCCACTGCAAGTACATGTAGTGAGACCCAGTAATATAAGTAGAAACACCTTTGTTATAGTACCAATAACCTTCTTCACGCCTAACAAACTCCTTGTTGATGTAGTCATAGTGTTTTTCTTTAAACGCTATAGGCCTGTCATTCCAGTCGTATACCGTTTTTATTTTATTTAATTCAGATGGATAGTTTAAAACTTCCCATCGTTGATCTTCTTTTTTATCGGAACACTTGTAAACGTCTTCAGCTAATGGTAAGGCTATTAACAGGTTTTGAATACTGTATATTTCACCTATTTTACCTGTTTTACTGATTACGACAACATCATGTTCTTTGTCATAACCGTATTGCCATTTTTTAAGCCTATTAAGTCTATTAATAACCTTAGGCTTTATATGGTCTTTTACTATATGATATAAGTTTTGTTCGTACATTACTTAGATCTTCCTTCAGCAAAACCTTTAAAAGACTCTATCTTTGCTTCTGTTGGTTTTTCGTTTATAATATTCTCTTCAGTTTCTATTCTAGCTAGAATTTCAAAAGCATCAAATATAGCAAGCTTTTTAGTAGCGGCAGCATTTTTAAGTCTATCAGCTGAGATGTCATCTTCTGAGTCTACGATCTTTTCTTTAGCTACCTTTATTAATTCTTCAACTGCTATTTGCCCAGCTTGGATTATATTCAGTTTCGTTTCCTTTATTTTCATACTTAATTAAAATATCATTTGATTCCATACAATAAAGTAACTCACCGTCTATCAAGAACTCAAACTCTCTGTTCTTTTTAAATCCAACTAAATCACCTTCGTTGATTTTAAGAGCTTCTAAGACGTTGTTTCCGTATTTTACTATACCAACGCACTCTTTTAGTTTGCTTAAGCTAGAGTCGTCCTTATTAACAACTGGCTTAACGAAGCAATAGTCTTTGACTGTCTTCCAGCTGTTATTAACCTGTTTCATGTATATCTGATCTTCAGAAGCAAAATACATATCATCTTTAAAGTATTTTCCGCTATTTACAGATTTACCTTTTTGATTGTAATACCTTCTAAATAAATTATGATGTACAATAACTTTATCACCTTTTTTTAGTTCTGTTTCGAACGCTAAAGGTACAGCAACTACTTCTGCTTTTCTATTAACAAATTTATGACTAGAGATACTAGAGTTGATAATTAGCTTTTTATCACCAACTTTCAACTCATTATTATATCTTTCGCCTATCGGTTTTATTATAAACTGATAAACACTATTCATTAGTATTCTAAATCATATTCAACAGATATTGCCATGTTTTTATTAAACTTCTTCCAAGGCAAAACTTCGTTGTTTTTCTTTATATGAATATTGTAAGATTGTTCTTCTTTATCGAACATTATATTACATATAGTGTGTCCGCCGTAAACTTGCTGGCCTACAGCATAATGCATAGCCTCGTTTTTATAGTCAGAACCTATGCTTATTTTTCTTACAACGTGGTCCACTATTCTTCTTTTTCAATCTTAGTGTAAGTGCCATCTTCAATGTTTATATTGATAGCGCCATATATATCTTCTAATTCTTTTTTATACTTTTCAATATCATCAACAATACCAGCGTACTCATGAAGCAAGCTATGCTTTTGAGTTTCTAAAAACCCAATATTAGTTAAAGACTTATTTAAGTCTTTTTGATGATTTGTAATTACCTCTAATTGTTCATCTGTAATCTTCTCAAAATTGTGATGAATGTCTTTTACTTTTGCCATTTGATTTAATTTAATTATTTTACTTTATCTTTTATTTTCTCGTATGTTCTTAGTCCGCCAAGCCCGAGCATTCCTAGCAGTACTGTCATTAAGTGTTCCATTTGTAATGGTGGTGGCGCATCTGTAGTTTTTGTTATCCAAATAAATAAATCACGTATAACAAAATTATAAGCTAATGCAACGCCGCATATCCATCCTATAAAAGGTCTCCAACCAGCAACGAACAAAGTTCTATGCGAGGCTTCAACAATATTTATTTTAGTTTGTAGTTCTATTAATTTTTCGGGATCAAGCTCTTTACCTTTAATAGCTTCTCTTATTTCCCAAGCTAAGTTACCGGCTACAGACTTTCTACCGCCTCCACCTTTTAATAGCCCTAATAAAACCTTCCACATTATTTCTAATTATAAATGTCTTTATTTGCCCCTGCAAAAAACTGTGTACCTAAACCACTTTGTTCTGCTTTACTGCGAATAGCTTTAGATTTAGCATCTTCAATAGATTTTTTTTGAGCATTAAGATCTTGAGATTCTCCAGGGGTTCGATAATTTAGTGTAGCCGCTTGCGTATGGGATAAAGTGCCTCCACTAGCTTTATATTCTTTAAATTTTTCTTTTTCTTCAGGGTCACTTATACTAATGCCTTTGGCTTTTAATTTTCTCTCTGAACCAGATAGTTTATCTTTATTTAATAAAGCACTAGCTTTATCATCTACAGGATTATAGTTCAATAAGTTTGAATGTTTTGACATGAATGTTTTCATAATATTGTTTTTTAGTTATGCGTTTTTATATGCTTCTGCTTCCCAAGGAAGATTTTTAGCACCTTCTTTCATTTGTGCCCTTGAGTATTTTTTGCCTTTCCAATAAACATATTTATCGTCATAATCTAAATCACCTCTTTTCATTTGTTTTATATGAACCATTTCGTGATCTATAACTTCGTCTATTTGCTTAGTATCTTTAATGTCTTTATTTATAATTATAGTACCATTATTGTTAGCTTTACCTAATACACCGTCTTCCATACTTACATGATATATCGGAGTATTATCACCTCCATACGGAGCACCATTCATTTTAAAAGCCATATTTATTGTTTGTAAGGAAAAACTTTGTTTAATTTTTCTTTTCTATGTTGACAACCACAAGGAATATTTAGACCTTTAGACACTTTATCTACAACGGATTTAATTCCAGTTGCTTTAGTGAACTTTTCTATACTATCGCCTAATCCTTTAGATTCCATACTTTTTTACATTTTTGAAGCCTTAACTCTTCCCTCTTGTTTAGCTACCTTCTTTTCTAATCTAATAGTTTTACGTCTTAATCTTTGAGCTTCCTTACCTCCCTTAGCAGCTGTTTCTTTTGAAGTAGTTTTAGCTCTAGTGCTAGAAGCTTTACGTTTAAGCTTGTTAGCTCTTACTTCTTTTCTGCTCATTCCAGAGGCCTTGTCTTTTTTCTTAGCTTCTCTAATTTCTTTTCTAGACATTTCTTTAGGCTCACTAGCTTTCTTTTCTTTTTTTGCTTGAAAATTTTGAACAGCCTCTACACCATCTTTTGTTTTAGTTGCTCTTTTACGTTTAGATATAGCAGTTTTAGCTCTTGCTTCTAATTTAGAAGCTGCGGTTTGCGCCGCAGATGGTGTATTGTCTTTTGGAGTAGATTTAGGTGTTTCTTTTGGAACTTCTTTTTTAGGCGGAATAGTTGGAGTGGGACCAGCACTAGTTTTTTCAGACTTAGTGTTAGGTTTGACTGGTTTATCATCAGTTACATATCCTTGATCTCTTAATTGTTTGGGAGTAAGATATTTACTTTTACCGCTTCCGCGCAAAGAATCATCTACAGGTTGGTTTTTAGAGCTTGAATCTCCTTTTTCTCTTTTAAGTCTAGCCCGCTTGGTGCTCATTAACTCAGCTCCATATTTGTCATAACCAGGTTTTCCAATATCACCTACTGCTAATATAGCTGATTTAGAATCTTCTTTCATATAATTACTAGATCCTTTGTCAGAGCTAATCATTTTACCTCCACTTTTTAATTTTTTAGCCGGAGAACCGAATAAATTACTTACGCTGCTTTTTTGTTTAAATCCCATGTCTATTATTTATTTGTATATTTGCAAGCTGTCAAATACAATCCAGATCCAGCTGTTTTAGGGCCTAATCCAGAGTTTTTCAATGGTGTGCCATAGTTAATATCTGATCCATGATCTGCTCTATTATTCTCTAGATAATGTAATCTAGCTTTAGCTGTTAGATTTTTATTATAAGCTTGATTAGCATCATAACGTTCATCTGATTTTCTTGAATGTTTTGCGTTTCCGGTGTATTCTCCGTAGTGCCCTATGTGTCCCATTTTAATTAAGTTTATTATTTCTTTTTATTGTTGTTACAGAAGCTTTTAGCGGCTCCAACGCTTCCAAATCCCCATTTCTTTAAAGCCATTGCTTTTTTAGTTGGCTCTCCTTTAGCATCTTTCATAGCCCCTGCCATACCTGCAAATCTACAAGCAAAAGAAACTCTACGAGCGTTTTTTCCTGTAGTTAGTCTTTTACCTAATTTTTTACCAGTTTCTTTAGTATAAGTAGAACGCATTGACTTGTTCTGCTTTTCATAAGATTTATCTGTTATTCTAAAAGGACTATTTGATGTCATTGCTATACTTTAATTATTACTTCTTTTCCTTAAGTTTTACCCACTTAGTTACTGTATATCCGATACTTATAAGTAACAGAATAACTTTTAAGGTTACTTCTATGTGAGTCATGCT
>JGI858J16261_1000001_pt1 | contig 31732 bp, 34 predicted proteins | sample TiedelARG03_113m_FD_16261 | JGI IMG/M metagenome (IMG submission 16261) | reverse complement strand
ATACTCAGCGTCTTCTGCAGCTTTAAGACCCGCAAGCATGTCTGCTTCGTTTTTAAAAATTACTGTTTCGTTGTTAATTAGGTACTCGTACATAAATATATATTTTAATTGTAGTAATTATTATCTAGCCTTGTTTGCCTCTATTATTTTTTTAGCCATTTCTCTTGCTTGAGTAGCCGAAACATATCCTGCATCTTGAATAAAATTAGTTAATGTTTCATAATTGTTTAAATCAAACGTTTTAGAGTTTAAATTCTTAGCGGGCCTAACCGGCTGTCTTGTCACGGGATCTATGATATTTCTATCAGGATTATTGTATTTTTCTATGCTCTGATCTGACTCTGAGCTAGCAAATTTAGGTCTATCCCACGTTACGGTCATGCTGCCGCCATTAAATACGACATCGTTTATAGGTCTTCTTTTACTATTTATAGTTAACTTTTTACCCGCCCCAACAGAAAGAAGTTTCAGGGCTGATTGCATGCCCACCGGAGCATCCCCTGCTGTTTTAACTAAACTATTTAATCCAGCGTTAAAATCATTAAAGTTTTCAACCCTTTGCGTAGCGGTAACTCCCTCTTTTGGCATAGCTGGTCCTCTGCTTTGACGGTAGTATTGTGTTTCTTTGCCATCGTTTTCTAAAGCAACTTCTACTTGCTTTATACCATATTTTTGCAATATGTTATTGGTAACCTGAGCGCCAACCATTTTTTCTTGATCTTCTTTTGTAAGGTTATCAAACTCGTCTGGATCTATTAGTAAATCATTTAAAGTATGGTTTCTAAAAGTAGCAGAGGGTGCTGTAGTTATTGTAGAATAAACCTGCATTATTTCTGTGTTTAACATCTTATCAAGTTTACCCGCATTTATGTCTTGTTTAACAATTTTATATCCTTGAGCATCTACTTCTTCTGTAATAACAGGTACACTTATTTCTGTACCATCCCCGTTTATGTCAGATAAGCCCTGAGCCAACGCTAACCCTGACTGTCCCTCTTGTTCTACTAATATTTTGTCTTTAAGTGTTGCATCTAAATACTGGGAAGTAGTCTGCTCTCGTTTTCCAAAAAGCTCTCCTGCGGCCTCTAACTCAGCTTCGCTAAATCTGGCTTGACTTCCATCTGGAGTATTTATAAGAAGGTAATTTATACCATCTTCCTGCATTATATCATATCCATATCCTTCTGTAGCCATTAGTCCCTTTAGAATAACCTGAGCAGATCCCCCGTTGTCCCCGTTTATAGAAGTATAATATACAAGATCTTTTAATTGACTGGGAGTTAATTCTGATAGCTCAGCAGCTTCGGGCATTATAGAGCCTATATTTACCATAAAACCATTTAAGTTATCTTGCTCTTCCGCGTTTTTTTTAATTTTAGCAACCATTTCAGGGCTTTTGTCCGTAACATTATCCATTCTTAGCTGGCCCCCCTCATTTACGACTTTTTCCATCTTGCCGGTAAAATTTTCACCAACATTCTTCATGTTTTCTTGCTGCCGTTTATATTGAGCGGTTCTGTTTTTTGAGTTTGTTTCTATAGCCTTAACCATGTCATCAGATTCCCTATCCCTTTTTAATTGGTCAGCTTTTGCCTTTTCTTCTTTTCGCTTTTGTGCTGCTTGGTATTGGGCTTCCATACCTACAATACCTTTAGAAATATTCTGCGCACCTAGCGCTATTGCCTGGCCAAGTATTTGTCCAGACTTGTCGTCGATTATTTTTGGATTTCTATAACTCATATTTTCTTATTATTTAACCGTTAGGATTTAAAGATCCTCCCTCTGCAAATGCTCCAGAGCTCATCATTCCCCCCACTGAAGATGTTATGCCACTTATCATACCCGCAGTAGCCTGTGCTTTTGCTGCATTAGCATTCGCTTGATTTTGATTTGATTGGTCAATACCCGACTGCATCCTATCTAATGTCATCATATCCCTTTGTTCCTGAGCATTAAACATAAATTGTTTACCTTGAGCTTGAGCATTTTGCACACGCCCTTCCTCACTAATTTCCATTTGAGTAAGCTGCATTTCTTTTGCTTGCAAATCCTGTGCCCCTTGAGCCTTCATTTTTTCATTAGCAGCTTCTTGCTGCTCTATATTAGCAGCAACGTCTTTTTTACTTGCTCTAGCGGCTTGAGCCAATGCTGTAGCGCCTCCTGCGCTCGCCCCGGTTGCTTGCAGTGTATCTAATGTATTTGCCAGCGCTATATCTGTTTGTTCCATTTGTATTTCTGCGGCTCCCGTAGCAACACCTAGACTAGCAAAGGGATTAGATAGGTCGCCCCTCATATCGTCTATTAAACCAGATAAGGAGGTTACATCAGAAAAAGGGTTAGTTACGGCTTGCCTATTCGCTTCAAATTGCGCCATTTGTTTACCTATTCTTGCTTTTTCTGCGGCTGCAGCCTTTGCTGCTTTCTTAGCGGCTTTACCGCTGATAATTCCACCGGCTACACTACCTAATATGCCGATTCCCGCGGCTACTATTATTCCTGACATAACTTTTCTTTTTTATTATATTCCTCAAGTGTCATTGAGAAAAAATTATTTTCTACTTGTTTCATATCCCTCACATCTGTAGGATTAGCTATTACGTTTATCCAAACGCAATCCTCGACACACCTAACGAGCCTTTTTGTTCCTTTAATAGAATAAGACCAACAAGGCGCAACGTGCTCTACAACCTCATTATCTGACTCCACTATTACTTTACCTGAAAGCAAAAACCAAAAATGATTTGTATGGTGTATTGCACTGATAACTACAGTATCCGCTTTCATAGTAAGATGTCTCATGTAAAGTCCATCTGTAAAATTGTTTGCTATAGGAAACTCTTCGTTGTTAACTAAAGATTTCCCGTCTCCATATATTCCGTCTACATCATTGTTTTCTATGAAAACATTTTGTAATACTTCTAGTTGTTCTATAAAGTTATTTGATAATTCTTTATTCATTTAATTTAATTATGATGATTGTACAAACCCTGTGCTTACTGCAAACAATTCTTTTCTTTGACCGCCGCTTTGGGTGTGCATGGTCACAGTAGCAAAAAACCCCTTTACTCCGGAAGAGGATCTTCCAAATACAACTTCCCCACTTTGCGGCCGTGTATTATTTGTAATATCCGCGTAATACTTGTCTTCTTTTAGTTTAAAGTTATTAACCAACAATGATTTTTGCATTTGCTCCAATGTAGTAGCAAAGTTTGCCTGTGATATAGGCAATGCTATGTCAGTATTAGTTTGAAATTGAGAAACGCTCCAGCCGTTATCCCCTTCGTAATTTATGGTTTGGAAGTTTTTAGACATAGAAGGAGCACCATTGAAGACAAAGGTTACTCTCGCACTGTAAGTTACTCCATAAAATCGGACCATTGACGAGTTGTTTGGAGGTTTTTCATAATGCTTCCATAATTTACCTTCGTAAGCCGTAAAATAATTGTTGTTTAGACTGATAATTTTATTAGGCCTGTAGCTAAAAAAGCTTACCCACCCTTTAGCTGTTTCATCAAAAGCTAATGTGTCATAGCTGCTTTCAGTGGCAAAAGAACTATCTGATTGGGGCATAGATAAAACGTATTGCTTGTTATGTGCATCCCAACCACCTATTAAATTATTTTTAGCAGTAGAAAGCTTATCTCTAAAAAAGTCTGTCATACCGTAGCTAGATATAACGGTAATACCGTCCATAGATAATCTGCATACAACATTTTGGTTCCTGTCGGTAAAGTACTTTCTGTATCCATTAACTGCAAATGATTCGGGGTCTTTGCTTATGCCATATTCGCCTGCATAAGCCACATTTTGTCCAATAACTAAATTACGGCTAGTAACGCTAGCATTTCCTTCTGCTGAATATATTGCGTCCTTGTCAATTAAAGATTTACTTACCTTGTTTTCTTGAAAAATAATTAGGTTAGTATCTTCCGCATATAATTTTTGTATAGACCCATTAGCGGGGTCAATTGTACGAGTTATGTCTTCACCAACTGAAAATTGATTTGTTTGATTAACATTTGTTCTAGAATTAAATATGCCGGAGTGTATAAGTGAACTAAATCTATGTTTTTGCCTAGGATCCTCTTCTACTAAATATGCCTTAACCCCAAGATCTACACTTGTATTATTGTACCCTCCTCGTATTCTAGATTCTTCTAATAACCAATCCGTATCCACATCTGCTGTGGCTATATAGGCTTGAGGTATATTATCAAAATTAATAATTTTACCTAATAACACAGTTGTTACTGGACTATTAGTGAACGGCACAGGGGGCAAATCGTTTAGCACAATCCGGGTAGTAGCATTACTATTGTCTAAGGATACTACATAACTTGTCCATGTATATTCTATTCCTGCCTCAGTATAATTAACTGTAGTCTCTTGCCCTACATTAACAAGACTTTCTGCCCACAAAGTAGAAAGGATCATTGTTTTAGTAGCCGCATTCCAACCATTTGTTGGATATATTTGAGCAACCTGTCCCGGCGTAACATCTGTAATTGATTTAATTTTTTTAAGCCAAAACGTATTAAAGTATTTTAATTCTATTATTGCTGCCATTTATTCTATGGATTAAGTGGTTTAGCTACTCTTAAAGTTCCCTTATTTCTGTAGTTTTGTAAATGATTAAATTCTGCGCTCTCTTCTTCAAACACCCTTATTCCAGCTACTCCTGCGTTACTAAGCAAACTAGGTTCCTTTCTGCCTGTTAAAGGTGAAAAAGCTACATTAAATTGCAGGTCTTGATATATAGTAGTTTGCCCTGGAACATTATTTCCATATTTGTCTGTATCTACTAAGTTATTATATCGATTTGGAACAGGGGATAAATTGACTCTATTTAATTTAATGTTCACGTACTTATTAGTTTCCGCTGTGGGTATAAACAAAACATTACTTGTAGCATCTGTGTATAACTCAGTTACGTAATCACCGTAAGGGCTTCTAGCAAATCTGGCCTGGTAGGTTGAAGAAGCACTGGGGTCATTTATGTATCTCCAAGCAGTGTCACTATCAGTTCCAACTTTGGCAGTGTCATACTTAAACAGTTTTCCAGGCTGATTTCCGTTTAAGGCATAAAGGTTTTTATTTTGCCATACCGCGCATGTAGGATAATTCAAATCGTCAGCTATCACATAAGATCTGCAGATACCCCCATTAGTGGTTTGAGCATCTCCATCAGCTTGGGGGCTGCATTGTTGTTGCCCAGTAAGAACTATTGCGTACTCAATACCCGCAGATGAACTAGCACCGTCTAAAGTAGAATCATATAAATCGTTAAAATCAAATGCCCTCATGGTCTGCACCCATACGTTCTGAAGGTCTTCTGAATTGCTTACAGCCCTAAACACACCTTCATTAGGAGGGATAGGAACTTCAAATTCGTTCAAGGCGGTGCTATAGGTAAAGGTAGTTTCTAACGCAGGTGCGTCATTATAGCGTCCAAAATTCGTATTCGTTGCGCTTCCAACCTGATTCATTTCTGAACTTCTTCCTAATAACTCCCAATTAGGATTGTCATTTCCTTCTGTGGGCTGTCTATAGTAAAACCTTGCATTTGGTACAAGAAATACATTAGGTACTCTTGTAGGCCTATTAGGAGAGAAAGTATTAATTGTAAAATGTATTACGCCACTTCGATGCGGACCAGTTCCTATCTTGTGATAAAAAACAGGGGTGTTGGTGCTATTACTAAAATCTGTATCAAGCCCTTTAGCATGACTAAGTATTTGATTCTGAGCTCCAGACCCCGCACCATTAGCCATTGGGTTGCTGGCTCCTATATAATAAATACATCCCGTTGTATGGCTACCTATTCTCCCTGAAGGACCATAAGGATAAGGTATACCCCATTTCCAATGTCCGAAAGAACCATCCGGAAAAGCAGGAGGAGCTCCATTAATTTGGTTAGAGACTTGATTGTTAAATTCGGTTTGTGTAATTTTAGCAGGTATTCCAGAGTTACTATTATCTACCACACAAATCCTTCCGGCTGTTACTTCGCCGTTTAACGGGGTAGGGATTAGTGTTATACTGAAATTTACTTCCGTCCTAAGAGCAGAATACCCTTCAGACTGCATAGGTGAAGTAATTGATCCAAAGGCGTCAGTTACTATTAGTCTTACCCTGTATGTGGCTAGCCCGTTGCCCTCAAACTCGTTGCTTGGGGTATTCTGGGTCAATTTTCCCGTAGTTTCATTCATTGACCAGTTTGCGGGAATCTCGTTACTAACTACACCAGCACTTGTGTCTCTTCTTAGGAAAAACCGAAGCCCTACTCTATGACCATCTGCTGTAGCACTACCGTTCTCGGGCCATAAACCATCAATATCGCTCTCAGATATTAACGTTGCCGTGGAAGGCGTAGCGTTAATTATATTGCCGGGTTGGTTTATTGTTGGTTGAATGTTTTCTAAAGCCCCAAAACCTCCTTCTACACCATTAAGCTGTATTACAAAAGGTTCTCCAGTTGGTGGAGTAAGAGTTACTTCAAAAGAATAAACATCTCTTGTAGGGCTAGCTGCTTCATAAATAGGGGAAGTGGTCTTTGTATATATAATTTGAAATTTTCCTTCATTGATAGTACCTACAGTTCCTTTTACAATATCAAAATCAGTGTTTTCTAAATTATCTCCGTTTCTTATGTCAGTTAAAGAAGGAGTTAAATCCCCAATGTAAGGATCACCTTCGTTATTTATAGGACTAAAATACGAAGGAGTAACAGCCTGACCTTGTGTAGTATCTTCTTTAAATTCCCAATTGAGGTTTTCAAAACCAACTACACCAACATTTGTTGAAGCCACATCTTGATTTAGATCAACTATCAATCCAGATGAAGTGGTTTCCCAATAAATATCCAGAAGAGATTCCACTGCTTCTGTTTCATAAATAGCTAAATAAGGAAGCATATTGTATGGAGCCCCTGTTCCTGTTGTAGTGTTCTCTTGCCCTATTGGCTTATCTGTGGTAGATATTCTTGCTATTAATGGTTTTGTATCTATCTGATAAAAAACTAGCTTTCCATTATCACCCCCTACCATATCAGGGTCTGTTGCGGTTGTTGAAGAAAGATCGCTAAAAGCCATATCAAATTCATTCGCTGCGGCAATAGCTGTCGATGTATGCGAAATAGCATTTGGGCCCATAGACTGAAGCCTTGGATAATATTGTGTATTAGAAGGAGTACCAGTTCCTGATACATTAACCATCGTATTAGAAACAATACCATAAAGAGTTGCTGAACTTCTAAATTGTTTTTGATCAGGACCTACTTCGGCTAGATCTCTAGGAATTTTATTTATGTTATCATTAAATAAAACAGTATGCGCAGTAAGATTTACCTCGTCTGTTGGAAAAGGTCCTTCCGCCACCCCCGCAGTACTCTGTCCAGGGTATCCGTTAAGTATTCCCGGCAAATAAACATTATAATAATCTTGTTCGGTTTGCTTTACAACTATTTTATAGCTGTACCACCCTAAATCGTTTATAGTGTAAGCAAATTTTAAATCAGGTGTGTCAGGGGGCAAATTTAAAGTTCTTAAGTAAGTATCACTTACTCTGCCGTCCGTGGTAACGATATAGTAATTAGATGTTGGATTAGTTATGCCTGTGACTTTAACAAAGTCTTGACGAGCTCCTCTTAAATAATCGCCCTCTTGAGGAATATTTACGTTGTTTGGATAGGTAGTATTTTTTAAAAAAAACGTCCAAGTAGTATCCGTTATAGGAGAAACGCCTGAAGCTACAAGACCTGCTGTTACAGCAAACCCTTCTCCCGTAGAAGCATTTTGCTGCTTTAAAGCATAAAGACCAGGTGTTCCTGCAGCACTATTTATTTCTGATTCAATGGGCGAATTTACTAATACCTGTATTGCGTCTCCAAACCAAGTGTCTACATCTGTGTCTGTTTTTAGCAAATCATAAGGGCTATATATTGTGGACCCAGAATAAAATGTACCATTGTTTTCGCTACCCGCTCCTATTGATGAAAGCAAAACCGGGGATTGTCTTCCGAACTTATCTGCTAAAACAAACCCTACTTGATAATTTCTATTTCTTTTTACAGAATGATTAGGGTACTCTATCCAGTTATTATATGCACCAGTTGTAGATTTTTTAGTTATTCTACAATTATAATTTATATTCGGGGGAGGAGTATGTTGATCTCTAAAATTACCATATATAATTCTATTACCCGCTGATTCTTGAGAAAATGCTCTAACCGGTACCTTATCATAAACCCTTACCGTTTGAGCTTCAGGTAAAGTTCTGTATGGTTTCCTTGATTGATACTCGTATGTGTAATAATTATCTATTCCACTTGCTCCTGCAATTTGATTTGCTGAAATTTTTTCAAGTACTTTTACAGCAAGACCATCACTTTCTCTAAATAATATTTCTACACCGCTAATTTTATAATCAGCTATCATTTTACTAGCGGACGTAGGTAGAGGGATAACCAAACCTATATTTTGAACCATGTTTTCCATGAAGCCAACTATAGTAGATTGATAAGCAGCATCTTCATCGCCGTTAATAAAATACCCTTTTTGTTTTGGGATATACGCTATTTGCGTAAAAGGTGCCATTAAGGAGTATTCATTATCGTCAAATTTAAACCTATAGCTAAACCTAACAAATCTGTCTTCTAAATAGTCTGGATCACCAGGCCACTGGGCATCGTCGTTCTTATTTGTCATTGTGGACTTTATAAGAGAAACGAAATCTCCCGTTGCAGGTGCCGCTTGCATTGCCGGCGAAACAGTTACGGTTACAATATTAGGTTGAGCGAAAGAATTAGTGACATTAACAACCTCAACAAAATCAACGCCTTGCGTTGGAGGACTTGTTTCTGTACAAACAACTGTTGCCCCTATAAATTCAATAAGTTCTGCTCTGCTTGTGCCTTCTAAAGTAAAAGTAGTGGTTGTGGCGCCTGCTCTTACTTTTAAATCAGCCCTATTATAAAGATTTATGGGTTGATATGGATTGTACTTTGCAACAGATATTTGATGTTCTTCTGTATAATAATCTCCTTGACGGGTAGATAAACCTCCTGGTTTAAAAGCCCTTGCCACATCAATATTTATTTTTCTAGGCTGATTTCTATTGTCTGTCCAAAATAATAAATTTTCAATTAAATTTATGCCTATTATTCTATTTGTAGTCGAAAAATTTAAAAATTCACCTTGCACTAATCTAGTGTATGCTCCTGTTGTATTATTGTATGAATAAATATAATGCTTTGAAGTAGAAGGAGCATTAGTAGGGTTGAGAGGATTGGGATCTTCGTAGTCTGTTAAAAACACAAAAAGTTGATTTAAAGAATTACTTTCTTTAATTCCTATAATGGTTAATCCATCTTCAATGTCAGTACCAGCAACTAAATTGTTTCCAATTACATTTTCTAAAGCACCGACATCGCTATCTTCGGATCTACCAACTGATATATTCCGAGCATCCCTATATTCGCCGTTAGGCAATATTCTATCATCAAGATCTTTATTCATCTTGGATTTTAGAAATGTGTTTTTAATTTCTTGTGCCATTTATTTTAATTTTTTACTTTTCCGTCAGGAGCTATTTTTTTGTAAAAATCTAATATTTTTTCGCTAGTGTTTCTTGAAAAAACAGAAGCCAGTGATCCCGCTAAATTATTTGCTACGTCTTCTACGGATTCCATAAAGGGCCTTCCGTCTTTTAAATTTTTAACTTCGTGTATTATACCCCCAGCATTAGCTCCAATAAATCCAGTCATCTTAGACAGCCCTGAGTTTTTAAAAATACCAAACTTGTCTTGGATAGACCTAGATGTTTCGTCTGCTACTAAAAAATGTCGCGCGGCATCCCCATACTGAACGCTATTTTGCTCTTGTCCCTCTGCAATGTTTAAATACTTATCGGTTCTTTTTCTTCCTTTTTCTTGGGGAAATTGTAAAAACTCCTCTGCCTTGCCTTCAATACTTTTTGTTGGAAGGCGGTGCACTGCCTCGCCTTCAATACTTTTTGTAGTAGAGGTTGGCTTTAAGGGATTTTTGTTTAAAAAGTTTTTTGAAAAGTTATGGTGCATATTGTTATGATTTAATCCATTTAGACTTGCCTCTCATAACCTGAACTATCTCTGATAGTTTAATGTTAGATAATCTTATCTTAGCATTTCTTAACTTAGCTGCTCTATCGCGTTTTAAACGCTGTATAACGTACTCTGGTTGATTAATTCTTCCAGCTAATATAGAATATAGTATATGAGCATATAATGCATCCTCGGCCATCTTAGGTATCCTAGAATCCAAATCATACGCTAATCCATCAGATATATACTCAAGCACTATTAATCGGTCTTTTAAATTTGAGGAAAAAGCTATTGTACCATCTCTTTCATTCATATTAAACCAACCATTTCTTTGAGCATTTTGTGGGTCGTTGCCGTATCTTTGCCCGTAAAATGCGTTACCTGTTAAGTAATTGTCGTATGCCTGATAGTCGTATGCGTTTATGTTTCCGTTAAGTAAACGGTCATTTGCTTCCGCCCATCTTTCATTAGTTACCGATGTTCCCTCTAGGTTATCCCCGAAGTTATCTTGCGTAGGCTGACCTGCGTTATCTTGCAACGGCACTTCATAAGGGCTAGTTGTTAGATTATTAGCGGGATATATTGGATGCTTAGCTCCTAATTGGTCTATATAAGATATAGCCGTATAGTTTACGTAATCTTGCGGTATTATAACGCTTAGACTTGGTGGTATTGTAAGTTCCTGAGACTTAACGCTTTTCAATGTATCATAGCTAAACTCTTGTAATCCTCTTTTAGCGTGGAATATAACATCGGTCCTTTTTACGTCACCTATTAATTTATGCTCACCTACATACGTTGCAATAAATCCGTTAATAACATCGTTCAAAGACGTGTATGAATAGCCGCCATAATTTTGCTGCACTGTGTCCCCGTAAGCTTGCTTTGTTCCAAAAGCACCGCCACTCAGCATTTTTAATTGTACAGCTATGTATTTTCCGGCTCCAGGTGCGGTAGCCCCTGTAAATTCTATGGTATTACCCGTTACAGTATACGAACCCGTAAATTCGTCATAATTACCTGGTAATCCATCAGCACTTATGTAAACTTTAAAATTATTCAACGCATAGTTAGGATCTGAGGGATCGTAAGAACCAAAAACTAAATCTGTATTAAATGTAGTTGTTACTTTAGATTCTGCTCCTAGTAAAAATCGCTGTGCTCCAGCGTAGTATTGTTCGTTAGTTTCGGTTATTAAACCGCCATTAGGTATAGGCATATCTTACATTATTGAGCGTTGATTTTCTTGTTGCACTTGCTGTGCTGCTACGTTTATTATCGAAGGATCTCGTATTACAACTCCTGAATAAAGCAATATTTTTAAAATAATATTTGCTTGCTCTGTTTTTGATAACTCAAAATTAATTGAGTTAGTTGGATTGTATTGGTAATAGTTTTGACCCGATGGTATTGTGAAGTTCCAAATTACGTCCACGGGTTTTCTTAAGTAACTAATACTTATATCCGATGTAATAGTTTGCGGGTACAAGTATAATTTATGATTCTCATATAAATATATGGGATATGTTTCCGTGGGAGCTACTAAAGGATTGCTGTTTAAGTATAGAAGCTCGTTGCGCTGAGATAGCTGCGCTTCGTTAGAATCTTTATATATTACTGTACCTAACTTATAAAAGTTTTCTGGAGCAGCTGTAACAATTATCGCATCATTTAAAGCTGGTATAGAATCAAATACAACGTTAGCCCCGCTTATGGTAAATGCCGTTGTTGACACCCCATTTATTGTAGCTGTAATCACGCTGGTTTGTAATTGGGAAGAAGATATTGTTGTAAAAGGAAATGATATAGAAATTCCGTTTCCCGTAATCGATTGAGTAGGTGAAGGCGTTAAAGAACTTGAAATTACTGGTAAAGTAAAATACTTTCCTGCTGGCACATAAGTTGCATTACCGTATGCTTTAAATACAGCTATATTATTATCTACATTCTTAATGCGATCTCCATACTCTGTATCATTATCTGGTCTACGTAATTGCTGATTAAGCGTATCAAAGTAGCTCTCGAATATCTCCAACTGCACTTGAGTAGCAACCTTATTGAATTCATCCGGAGTTAAATTACCTCTTTGCTCTTTATTCAGAATAAGTAATACTGTTTTATAAACTATATCTACATTTACTGCCATTTTATTTCTTTTTATTATAAATATTAACCGGCCCCAGTGATGAAGCCGGCTAAAATTAATTCACCATCTATAATATAATCACATAGTTTTTTTAAAAACTACTAATTAATCTTTTTTTCTATAGATCTAAATACTTCTCCACCTTCGTCGGTTTTGAAATAAGCTGCCATTGCTGAATATGGGTTTTCATCAAACGGCACATTCATTAGCTTTCTTCCATTAGAGGCCCAAGAAAATGTTCTTTGATCTTGAGATAAAGCAATAATGCCAGCTTCTGCTGCTTTAATAGCTGTATTCCTAAGTCCTACATTTTCATCCTGAGCTAACTCTAAGAATAAATAAGGATTGCTTCTTGCGAATAATCTTAGGTCTCTTTTTATTTCCTTAGAAGATAATTTGTTTACCGAAGTACCCATTTCAACTCGCAGTATAGCCTCGGCATCGTCAATATCCATTTCTCTGGCAAACACAGCTGCATCTGTTTGTATATCTAGTAGTTCTAAATCATCATAAGCTTCTTCAACTGCGTCAAATTCTTGATATAGCCTGCCTTTTAAGGGATGATATAAAGAAAGTAGCTTTTGCAAATTTTGTTTTTCTTTTGGTACTTTTAAGTCACCATTTCTAAACATTATATGCCCTAATGTTGCCTCACCTTCTTGCTCTTCTTTAAAAGGAGAGTCATGGTTAGTAGCATATCTAAGTTCTTTTTGCTTCCCGTTTTCTATGTCAAAATACAACAAAGAATGTTTTCTTGTATGCTTTCCTGGTATTGTTAATGTTAAAGGGGATTTGTCTCCCACTAAGTAGTATATCCTATCCTTAATTTCCCATTGAGGTTTAGACTCTACTTTTGTTTCTTTTATAGTAGGTATTGTAACTTTTTCTACAATCTCTTCTACTTGCGTAGCTTTTTTAGCTACTGGTTTTTTATTAGCCATAATATAATATAATTTAATAGTTAAAAAGTAAAGCAAGAGTGCCCGAAGGCACCCTTATCTCTACATTATTTGAATCCTTAGATTCCTTTGAATAGTACAAAGTTGTTAGCAGCTTGCGTTACTAAACATCTCTCAGATAGGAAGTTTACTTCCATTGCATCAAGAGTTGAAGTACTAGCTCCACCAACAGATCCTGTTAACCAAGATTTCATTCTACGGTCGTCAGTTTGAGAAGCTCTGTATCGTACGTGCAAGAATGGACGTCTGATATTTGTTCCTAAAATTTGATCGTAAACAGTTGATGTTCCAGCTGGTACTAATACACCTTCAATTGAATTAACTCCAGTGATTCCTCCACGAGTGGATGCGTCATTTAAGTATTTCCAATCTGTCTTATAGAAATCGTAAGATCCTCTACGGAATCCGCTAAATCCTAAGTTAAGTGCCATGTCTTCTGAATTTTCAAATAAACCATAAGCAACTCCACCAGTTTGTCCACTAGAAATTGCAGCTAGCATATCATCAAAATCTAAAGAAGTTTGACGTTGTAAAAACAACATGTTCTCTTCAATTGCCCCTTGAGTATCTAGGTTTTTAAGAATTGCATCAAATTCAGTTAGTCCGTTGGCTGCTGTAAACCCAGTTTCTACATTACCTCTATCTTGGATAGCTGCAAATAAACCTTGTGTTCCTGGCTGCTGTAGGTCCTGATAAGCACCTGCTCCTGCATTTGTGTTTAATTCTCCTTCTACCATAGCCATTTCTAGGTAATCTTGGAAACGTAAACGAGTTTCAGATGCGGCCTTTAGGTACCATAAGTATCCGTCAGTTCCATCTTCTGTTGCTACATTTACCCAACCGATTTGCGCAGTATCTGATCCAGATACAACATACTGATCTCTAATAATGATTGGAGAGTTTGAAAACTGTGATAACACAGGCTCTACAGATACTCTAGCAGCTGAATTTCCAGCTCCAGCACCAATAGTGGTACCTTTAGAGTAATCAGATCCATATACAAAAACTTTGATAGCACCAGATGTGAATACAGATCCAGCAGTGTTCAATACGTTTCCGTTATAGAATTGAAGAGTAACACTTCCAACACCAGCAACTCCTGGGGTAGTAGCAGTTACAACAGCCTTAGCCTCTGTTCCTGTTACTGTGTCCAAAAGAACAACTGTATCGTTAATAGACATTACGTTTTGTGCGGTAGCGCCTCCTCCTATAATTAATACAGTAGGTGCTCCTCCAGCGTAAGTACAATCATCATAAGCAATATGCAAACGATTTTGTTCAGACCAAATAACTTGATCAGAAGTCATTGGCATTTCAGCGCCAACCATGTTTAGAAATCCAGCTAACGTTCTGTTTCCATAACGCTCTACTTCTGCTTCATAAATTTCTGGTAAATACTGCTGAGCAAAGTCAGCGAAATTAGCAGGCACTGCACCAGCTCCTCCATTGGCGGTCCATTGTAGGTAGTTAGTGTTAAGTATTTGCTGTGATTGTGAAGGGACTATATCCCCAAATTGTGGTAATAAACTCATTGTTATTAATTTTTAAACTTTTTAATTTTTAGTCTTGTTGAGTCCGCTCCAGAAACTGATTTTACTTTGTATGCGCCAAACCTTGCTCCGTCCACCGGCGCAGCTTTTCTAGCTGAACTGGATGTGTTATTAGATTTGTTCACAACATCTCTAATAGCATCTGCTTTGCCTTGCTCGTAAAAGTGATTTGCTATTTTATCAGCATTTGCACCTGCATACAACGCTTTGTGATACCCTGCAGTATCTTCAATCGTACCATCTTTTCCAAGGAACTTCCCTATAAAATTACTGATGTCTGATTGCTTTTCTGCTATCTGCGAAGGGTTTTGTATACCATATCTAAATTTCTTTTCACCTAAATTAAAATCGAAACCTTCGAATTCGTTGTTAAGTAATTGATTAGTGCTGGCTTTAAACTTTTCGTGATTAGCGACGTTTCTTTCCTGGTCCTCTTTATATCGATTAAAAAAATCCGAAGCTTCTTGTTGATTTCCAGATAATTTAGGCGAGTTCAACTTGATCTCATCATAATACTTATCTTTAGTGTCATTCAAAAACTTACGGGCTTTTGCAACCTCCTCTTTATATGCGAGTTTTTTTCTTCGGATGTCTCGCTCCTCATCTACTTCTTCATCAAACGCAAAGTTATCATCGAGCATAAAATCGATTTCCTCTGCACTTAAATGAGATTTAGTGTTCTTATAATATTCTTTGACTAAAACGTCACGATCTACATCGTCGTAATTAGTATTTAGTCGAATGTAATCCTGCATAGTACCCCCTGTTTCTTCCATAAATGATACTAGCTTAGTAATATTTTCTGGTAATGCGGGTTGTTGAACTAAGGGCTCTTGCTTTATTTCTTCTTCTTTTTTACTTTCTTCGGTAATTTCCTTGATAACTGGCTCGGATACTTCTTCGACCATTTTTTTGCTATCTTCAGAAGATTTATGTACATCCACTTCCTTTGAGCTTGGCTCTTGAGTGGCATCTTGTGGTTCTTTAGGAATTACTACTTTTGTTACGTTACTGGGAATGTCTATTAAAGGTTCCCTGTTTTTAGCCGCTAATTGCTCTTCAGTTAGCTTTGGCTTAGACTTGATCTTAAAAGATCCTTCTGTTTTTTCACTCATGATATGATATTATATAATTATTAAATACTTGTTTATTGGGGCATGAACTGCGACATGTCCATACCACCCATAGCTCCCTGCCCGCCGTTCTCAAAGTCCTTAGGCATGCCTCTAGATTGTCTTTGCTCTATCATTTGGCTTTGCTGCGTGCCTTCTTTTTCTATTCTTTTTGCCTTGGCAGCATCTGCATTATCTTCTTTGGCTTTTATTTGTTGAGACTTTATTTGTTCTAATTGTAAGTTATATTGGAACTCAGTGGCCATTAGCTCTTTTTTAATTTGCGCTTCAGCTTGCATTCTTTGCATTTCAAAATTTGATTTTGCTTGCTCTATTGAAACTTTTTCAGCGGTTAGCGCTTGTTGTTTTTGCACCTCAGCCATCGCGGCTTTTTCGGCAGACTGCGCATTTGCCTGCGCCTGTGCTTGAATATTTTGCTGCACTAATGCTTGTTCCCTTTGCTGCCTTTTTTTCCTTTTTACCTTTAGCATTTCATTAGCCAGCTTAAGGTTTTTAATTTGATTAATATCTATTGAATCTTCAATATCAATTTCCTTTGTTTGCAAGCATATCTGTATGTTTTTTTGCAGCTCTGCTCTTTCTTCTTCATCTGGTTCCATTTCTAAAAATATACCAAAATCATGTAAATTAAGATTTTCAATTTCTCTTAGGGTTTCTACATTAAACGTAGATACACTGTTCATTAACGAATTTTTTGTTAATGGAAAATTTAAAACGTCATTTATTTTTAAAGAAATATTTTCGCAAGTACTTAAAGTTAATTGTATACTGGCATCTTGTATATGCTTTGTAGCGGTATTAGACGCGTTGGCAGCCATTTTTTGAAGTCCAACTAAAGAATCTGGATTTGGCATACTGCCATCACGCGCTTCATTTAAACCCGTTACATCCCTAATCATTTGCATATTATAATTGTATGCAGTAATCAACGCCTGTATCTTGCCTATGCCTGATGAACTTGATAATTCCTGTATAGGAACTTTACCCCTGTTCATATCCCCTTCTTGTGTCATTGATCTACCAACAACCGAACCTGTTTGAAAATACATATTCAATGCCTCCTGAGGGTTGTAGTTCGTACCATTGCCTAAATCAACCTCCGCTAATCCATCTACATCTAAAAACACCCCGTCCGGAACCATTCTAGCCAATACTTGCTGTATTTTCAAATGAGTTAATTGTATAACATCTGCAAATCCTACACACTTACTTATAAGCGATTGTATAACTCCTTTATACATCCGGGGAGCGCACATTGAGTAACTCATTTCTACTCTGGTGGTATCAGCTAACGGCCTAGTCATATTTTCCGACATATTCCATTTAAGCATTATATCAGTACCTATAACTTTAGCTCCTTCATACAACACCTCAATAGATCTCGCCACTCTTTCAAAATTATCGTTTGGAGGAGGATTAAATAGATCTGTTTTTTCAATAGCTTTTTCTAAGCCGCTATCTGTCTTTTTTATTTTAAATACCTGATCAGCATAGGTTTTATATTCGAAATATAATACTTGAACAGTATTATTGTCATAATTTTCAAACCCTTGAATCATTCTTTTGTTTCCTGGAAACTTTTGAATTTTTTCTAGCTGCTCATTAGATATATAAGGAAACTCTTTTTTAAGTTCTGGTATGGTTATAGATTTTACTTCTCCTACATAATATATGTCCTCAAAATGCGGATCTTCCGTATAGGACCAAACACAATACGCCGGATCCACGTAATCAACCACAATACCTTCGGCTGGGTTAAACGACGTTTTTGTTATGCCTATCCCTATGTTAACTAGATCTTGATTTACCCTAGCTCTTACCAAGTCGTACTCATTTGTAGCCAATACTGTGTTAATTGCTTCTTCCTCCGCAATTTCTATCGCTGGCTTGTACCTAAGCTGCATGTGAAGATCTCTTTCTTCCATTGATTCCGGTAAAGCGCTATCCGGTATTCCTGACCTACTTAGATCCATGGGAATAACTTCACTGGCTTTAGCACGGGTCTCTATTGTCAACATATCAAATAGAATATTTTCCGCGTATTTAGTTCTTTTCTTTAAAGACTGCGGATCTTGAGAATAGGCGGATAAATCGTATTGTTTTTGTGTAATACCATTAGCAACAATATTTGAAAACTTTGAAAGTATTGGGACTGGCTTCCAATCTAAATTAAGATAAGATAAATCACCGTTAATAGCTAATTCATCTTTGTACTTTTGCACGCTTTGTTCACCTCTGGCATATAGCCTAAGATTATGAAAGCTATTCCAATTAACAGAATATCTGTTTGATCCGGCTCCTCCATAATTAAACCACTCCTGCTCAATAGCTCTTGACACTTGTAGTCCGTATTCTAGCGTAGCTTTTTCGGCATCGCTAACTACCTGATCAGGAAATGGGCTATTAGTATTTGTACTTACGTTCATTTATTATATTATTTTTGAAGTAGCTCCCTCGTTATTGTATTTTTTAAATCCTAAGGTGTATACCTTTTTTTGCATTGCTGCTCTAGGTGTATACCTGTGTTTATTGCAAGCCATTAAGGCTAGCCCTGAACTTATAGACGCATCATGCTTCGTTCTGTTATTTATGTCAAACCTAGCCCAATCTTGTAATGTTCTTTGCAAATAAACATCTCCATAACCGTCTACTTTTTCTCCTACAAAATCTTCTATATAGGTTTCAATAGCAGATGCATGCGCTTGTTTTATATCTTCACTTGAATTAGGTATTCCTCCTACTTCTCTTTCTGACACTGATAACTTATTATATGTTCTGTCTGGTCTATTCATAGAGTAACCTCTATAACCTCTTCTTCTTATATAATAAAGTAATCGCGGCTTGTTGTTTTCCGCAAGTATAGGCATTCCGTAGAATACCATAGCCATTAATACATCTTCAAAAAACATTTCAGCTGTAGAAGGCCTTGCAATATATTCTAAAAAGAAATGATTTGGAGGGACATCCTCCATTGAAAACTTAGTTAATCCGTGTAAAGCTCCGTTAGAGCCGCCGCCGCCAACGACACCACTAATATCGTAACTGTCACAACCAAAGGCACCCATGTGCTCATTTCCTGGATATTTAATACCATTTTTTATTATTATATTGTTTTGCTGTTCTTGGTTAGGCACCCATGTAATATAAAATCTGCCATCTTTGTTAGGATAAAATATTACCTCAGTATCCTTTATACCGTTTTTCCATTGGAAGTTACCTTGCGTAACCATCGTATTGTTTCTTAACTCTTCGTTATAATCTATTTGTTGATATATCTTTGTTAAGTTAAATATAGATTGTTTTGATTCATCTCTGAACGCATGCTGTTCTGTTCTTGGAAATTGACGATAATATTCGTTTAATGCATCCGGATCGTCTTTTAAACCTTCAACTTCATTTTCCCAGTGATTAATAACGCCCTCCTCAATAGAGGTTCCGTGAGGCCCCTCTGTTTCTTTTTTTGGCGTTTCAAACACAGGCCAACCGTATTCGTCTATAAATCCTTCGTAATTCCATTCCATTGGAATAAACAATTTATATAAACCACTTTTTGTTTGGCCATTTTTGTTCCTATTTGTTACGTCAGAACTATCGTATAATTTTTTAAAGTTTTTGCCTCCTTTATCTAAAGAGTTAGATGTAGATCCCATCATACACTTACCAATAACCCTACTACCTAATCTTAAACAAGTTTTAGTTACTCGCCAGTTATTAAGTATGTTTGTAGGTCTTTCCCATTTACCGCTTTCGTCGTGGACTAATAGTTTTAGTTTTTCACCATCGTACGAGTTGTCACCTGTGTTTTTCCAGTCGACCGTTGTGTCAAGGCCGGTGATTTCTTCTGGTACCGCGTTGGCGTCAAGTTTCCTTCTTGTGAATTTGGAGGCGGGAACCCTGTATGCAAGTTCTGTTTTTGGACGGTCCATCCCATCCTGGATTGGTTTAAAGAAGAATGGATAGTTAACCGATATTGGTACAACTTTGTCTGTAAACATCTTCTTTGCATCGGGTCCAGATTTGGACAATATACCAAATCGAGCATCCGAAGATATTGTTGCTTGGTTAACTGTCTCGCCGGAAGCCATGAAAGAAAATCCTGATCTTCTATTCTTAAGGTAGCACATGCCGTAGCATCTGCTGTCTGCTTTGCAAGCTTCCCAGAATATGTAGAATAATCTGTTTGATTCCCTAAAGTCAGGTTGCCCAACGTCAATTTTGGACCACTGCAAGTACATGTAGTGAGTACCAGTAATGTAAGTAGGCTTATTTTGATTATAAAACCAAAAACCTTCTTCGCGCCTGTTAAACTCTTCATCAATATACCCATGCCATTTTTCTTTGAAAGCATTTGGATATTTAACCCAATCAGCTTCGCTTTTTATTTTACTTAATTCTTTTGGATAAGCTTTGGCTTTCCACTTATTTACACCTTTGTCAGGTTTGTCTTGTAATAACGGTAATGCAATATGCACTCCGCTTATTAAATATATATCACCTATTTTTCCGGTTTTGCTTATAACAACAACATCATGTTCTTTGTCATAGCCATACTCCCATTTTGAATAACGGTTTTTCTTTTTAATCGCTTGGGGTCTAATATAGTCTTTGACTATACTATATAATTTTTGTTTATAAGCCATTATTTAGATCTCCCTTCCGCAAAGCCTTTAAATACAGGTTTATCCGAAGTTTTAGTTGCTTCGTTAATCATACTTTCTTCTTCCTGTATCCTATTTAATATTTCAAAAGCATCTAATATACAAAGCTTCTTAGTAGCGGCAGCATTTTTAAGTCTGTCAGCTGATATATCTTCCTCTGAGTCAACGATCTTTTCCTCTGCTACCTTTACTAATTCTTTAATTGCTTTGTGCCCAGCGGCTATTATACTCCTCTTCGTTTCTATCGAGTTCATACTTTATAACAATATCATTTGATTTCATACAATACATAATCTGGTCGTCTATAACAAACTCCCATTCGCTATTTGGCGTAAACCCTATTATATCCCCTGGATTGATTCCAGACTCCTTTAAGGAGCTATTACCTATTTTCAGTATACCAATAAGGTCAGCTGTTTTTTGGTTGCTTAAAATGTCTTTATTTTTAACGGGGGCAACAAAGCATCTATCTCCAAATGATTTCCAAGTTTTACTTTTCTTGTACAAATATATTTGGTCAATGCTACAAAAGAACAAACCGTCTTTTAAAAACGATCTACTGTTTTTCTTAGTTCCTTTCATGTCATAAAACACCCTAAAAACATTGTGGTGTATTATTACTAAATCACCCTTCTTAATAGGTGTTGCGAATGCCGCGGGGGTTTCTACTACCTCAGCAACATTGTTAACGTGCTTGAAACTTTCTATAGAGCTATTTGTTATCAAGGTATGCTCTCCTAGTTCGACCTTGTTATCATATCTTTCACCTACCGGCTTTATGATAAAGTCATATATACTTCGCATTAATACTCTAGGTCATACTCAACGGATATTGCCATGTTAGAATTAAACTTCTTCCATGGCATTATCTCATCTACTTTCTTAATAAATATGTTATAAGAATTATCAGACTCTTCAAATATTATATGAGAAATTTCGTGACCGCCGTAAACTGTCTGTTTAACAGAGTAGTGCATTGCTTCGTTTTTATAGTCAGCCCCGATACTAATTTTTCTTATAACACTTTCCATAACTTACTCTTTAATTTCCTCGTAAGTTCCATCAGAAAGATTAATATTAACTGGGCCATAATTAGCCTCAATATCTTTTTTAACCTCACCCATTTCTTTTTCAATCATGTTTACTTGAAAAATAGCTTTAGCTTTTTGCACTTCTAATACACCAATGTTAGCTAAATACGATTGCAGCTCTGTTTGCAGCTCTGTAACTTTTTTTAACTCGTCTTTAGTGATCGCCTTTGGAGTTACCTCCATCTTTTTTACTTTACTCATTTTGATTTAATTTAATTATTAATTATTAATTTTTATTTTGCTATTTTAGCCGCTACTCCTTTAACAGGCACTGCTTCTGCGCTTTCTTCGCCAATACCAGCTTCTGGGTCAAATTTACCAGGTGGTCTAATAACAGGTCCCTCACCAGGATTGGCATTAGGTCCGCTATACTTTTTAATAAATCGCATAACAGCACTATCTAGTGCTTCCTGATTTTTATAACCAGATAGATCTTCAAATGCCATTTCAAATTGCTGCGCAGTCTTTTTGTCCATTTCAAAACCCTTTGGCAGGTTCACTTTAAGCTTAACCGGTTTTGGCGGCGGTGGTGGTGCTACAACTTTCTTTTTTGCTTTAGTAGCTTTAGATCTAGCACTAGAAGATCTATCCGCTACCGGTGCCATCATTTTTTCTGCTTGAAATCTAGGCGGGCAAGGTGGTTGTCCGTCTCCTCCACAGCCCCCGTTCATCATCGAGCTATTTGCGGGACTACCTTTAATCCCCGGCGTCATTTTAAATGCCATAATTATTGTTTTTATTAGTTAGTTACGTTTTTTGTTTTTTGCAACTTTAGCTGCTCTTTCTTTTTTCTTTTTTTCTATAGCCGCAACTTTAGCTGCTCTTTCTTTATCTCGCTTAGCTTTTAGCGCAGCAGCTTTTGCAGCGGCATCTGCTCCTTTCTGTGCTTTTAATTTTGATCGTTTTTCTTTTTCCGCCGCATTTTTTGCTGGCCTATTTTTGTTGTTAACCCGAGTTTGGCCTCCCTGTATAGTTGCAGCTTCTGCATCATAAACATCCCTAAAACCATCTACTGTCGACAAATTGTTATTGATGAGATTTCTGCCTCTTTCCAACGCGTTTTCCAGCCCCGGAGCATTTCCTTTCCAGTTTTTGGTTATGTTTTCAGGGCTGTATCTGTCTCTTAACTCAGAGTTGTTGTATCTTACTAGCGCCTTAAGACGAGATGCTTCCCCACGGGTAGCAACTGTTTCCTCCATAGTACGCTCCCGCAAACCACCGTCAACAAGTGTACCCATCATTCTTCTTGGCCTATTGCTATCACTCGCTTCGGAGCCCCCTCCTCCTCGGGAAACTTTTATGGCTACAAGATCCGAAAAAGGTTTTGAACCATCTTTAGAAAAATCAAGAGGCTCTCCTTTAGGCATATCAAACTTATGGCTAGGCCCTTCAGATTGTAAACTTATTGGCATTGCTAGTGGATCCGCTACGAATCTAGTCGAACTAGTTACACTTGTTCTTCCTGGAGTATCAGGCGTTTTTGTAGGTTTGGCTGGTTTACCCGGAGAACCCGGAGGTGCATCTATAAATTCCTGGTAAGTTTGTCCAGGTACTGCTGGATTGTTAAAAGGTTGAGTAGGTCCCGTAGGTTTACCAGGCTTTTCAGTTCCAGTTGTGCCATCATAAACAGTGGTTACCGTATCTGTAAATATTCTGCCTTTGCGTTTACTTCCTGGAATATTAGGATCAGTTCCTTTCACAGAAGTGGTGGCGGTAGTTGAAGTACTTTTAGGTTTCTTCTTTTCCTTGGGATCCGTTGATACTGGATCCGTTACAGGAGTATCACCCCCGTTCGTAAGAGCAGATATATTTTCATTTTTTAAATTGTCTCTGCCGAAAATTTGCTTATAAGCCATAATTTTTTTTAGTATAATCTTGTTAGTGTGTCTGTTCTATTTAAAGACCCAGACGAAACTATTTCTATAGTGTCAGCATCTTTTAATATGTACTTTATATTTACTCTATATCCATTTGATTTATTATACAATTCCGTGCTAAACGTTGTATGATCGCCTGGTATAACTTTTTCATTTATTACTCTATATTCTTCAAAGCTAGTATTGTATACCTGTATTACACTATATTCGCTGGCTAGAATAGTTTTCATGTATGAAGAGCCACTATTTGCCCAGATTCCATTAAACTGTTCTTGTGCTTTTACTGTAAATGATGCTAGCGTAATAAATAATGCAATAATTAGATTTTTCATAGTATTAGATTTAATTGTTATTATATTTATTATATAATTACACGAAATCTTGTAAAACTACTCTATTTGTCTTTATTATTCATTATCTTACGGCCTTTTTCCCAAGATCTACCTACAAAGTAGGCTCCGTAAACGGTAACCAACAATGTTTGAAAAATAGGTATGTATGCTTCAGCTATTTTAAATTGGCCTATATTTCCATCAGCGAATGCTAATACAGAAAATATAAACGTTAGGTATATCAATACCATTGGCCGAATATTTTTTGAAAGGAAACTGTCAGAGCTCATGTCTGACTTCCATCTTGAAGTAACTTCTACCTGAGCGTTAGCCTCGGCTTTTTCAAGAATAACCTGCAATTGTTTTTTAATTTCAAGTTTTTCTTCCTTTGTGGTGGTTAAGCTGTCGATTACATTACCTACTTCTTTGATAAGTCCTCCAGTTAACCATGAAATTATTTTGCTCATATTCTTAGTTTAATAAAAACCCCGCGAATTTTACTCCGCAGGGTTATTAAAAATAATTACGCTATTGCTATTGCGCTCACAGTAATACCTACTGGTAGCTGTACTCTAGCTTTAACCCCACCCGGGTTAGCCGTTAATGCTGCGTTAACTGCATCTCTTACTGAAGGCGTTGTGCCTACAGTTAAATGAGTGATTGTTGCTGCTTTGCCATCATACTCAACTACAGTTGTTGTTGCTGACGCTGCGCTTACACCGATAATTCCTTCTACTCCTAATAATACATCTCCACCTGCTAATCCAGCACCTGAAGATTTAATTGCGATAAATTTTGCCATTTTGTTTTTGTTTTTGTTTTTGTTATTGTTTATGTTTAGCTAGGTTTATACAGTCCTATTCTGTTATTTGTTTATATTTAGTAATCTCTTTCCATTATTTTTCCAGCAGCAGTTTTGCCCGCTTTGCCTACAGATTTACCCGCTTTACTCGCTTTACTCGCAGCACCTGTCTTGCGTGTTTTGCGTGCCTCTTCGCCTCCCGTACCGGCTTTTTTTGAGGCTTTTCTTTTAGCTGCCGCCGCTGTCTCTCTCTTGCTTTTTGCTGCTGCTGCTACTCTTTTACCAGATTTAGTTGCTGCAAGTTTTTCTCGCTGCCCTACTTTTTTTACTACTTTGTTAAACTTTCTTGTTTCTTTTCTACTACCGCTTTTTGCGCTTTTTGCGTCATCTGCAGCCTTTGAAGCTGAGGTGGTTTTGCGATCCATCTTGCGCTTAGTCCTTACGTCTACTCTTGCTTCCTTCTTCTTCTCTCTACCTTCTTTTCTTACAGAACGCTTTTCTAATCTTTCTGCTCTAGCAGGATTTCTTTTTTTAACTTCTGCCGCTTTTTCTCTTAATCTTGCAGATTTTGTTTTTGTTGCCTTTGCTTTCTTCTTCCCAGCTCTAACCGATACTTTTACAGAGCGTTTTTTTAATCTTTCTGCCCTTTCAGGATTTCTTTTTTTAACTTCTTCCGCTTTTTCTTTTAATGTTGCAGCTTTTTTGTTTTTTGGTTTAACTTTTACTCCCATGTTATTTTTTATTTGTTATTTTTTGTTTTTAACGCAGTTGTTTACTGTTCTGTTCCCTTTTTTCTTTGTTCCTTGCTTTATGTATCCTTTCCAACAAGGTGTAGTCTTCTTCTTATTTTTCATCGTCTACCTGGGTTAGTTATTCTAAATACTGGTTTTGCATCCCACCCGTTTCTACCTCTAGATCCTTTAATTCCTGTTTGTGGCGTTTTCATGTATTTACTAAGACACCCACAATTTGGTTTGTTTCTTTTCATATTAACAATTCCATTTTCTTCGCGCGGCTAATCCTCTTTCTGATTTCCAGCTTTTAGATCTTGCGCAAAATGCTTTACGTCTTTTAGCATCTTTGCTACCTGCCTTTAATTTGGAAGGAGATTTAGTTACAGCGGTTTTTAGCTTACTACCCGGGTTATCTTTACGATACTTTGCAACACCTTTAGCGGTCATACCGCCACCTGCTTTTTTACCTGTACCTTTCCCCTTTTTTACTGCTGCGTAATTGCCCTTAGATTTCTTTCGCGATGGTGCTTTTCCTTTTTTTTTGGGGGCTGCTTTTTTCTTTGCTACTGCCATGCTTAATTAATTTGTTTTGTCCCACCTAGTTTTATTGCCGCGTATATCGTAATGAACAAACGTGTTGTACAAACCTAATCCTCCTTGAAGAACGTGGTTATACTCCGCTAAAATATCTACTGCTTTATATAATTCCGCTGTAGTTAATCCTTTAACTTGCAAATCTGCCGCCTTACCTAATATATGTTGGCTGTCAGAAACTCCACCCACTTCTTTGTTGTGGCTTCGGCACCGATATGCGTTAGTTAATGTTATTGGTAATTCTAAGAAATCACGAACGTACTGTAACTGGTTAGCTAGCTTTTGGATATTAAAAAATACTTCCATAGGCATCTCGCAACCACATTTGCATTCAAATTCTGATTTTTTAAAATTAGTAGTAATCCTCATGGTACCGTCCTTTTTTAGCACACTCCGTTATAGGTTTAGATTCGTAAGGTACCGGATATTTTAACACTTGCATTCCGTTTGGCCCTGTTGAGCTGCCTGGTTTATGAGGCCTTCCTCTTTGATCCAATGGCCCATCCCATAAAGCTGATTCTCCCTGAATTGGTGTACTAGAGCCGTTGTTGTGGTGTATTTTTTCGTTGTGATCCATATTTTTATATTTTAACGTTGTTTTTAAATGTAAAGAGATCTGTCACGCATAAATGCGTTTCCTTGTATTTGACCTACAGCGTCCTGCTGAGGCGTCCTTATTGCGTTATTGTAAGGGTCTGGCGTGATTGCTGCAGCTGCCATTGCACCCAGATCTCCAGAGGGTGTTTCAGGTGCTAGTTCAGGTGCTGCTGTTGCCGCTGGTGCCGGTGGTGCTACCGCAAATCCTCCTGGACCTATTAGTCCTCCAGGTATAGTTGATTTTGCCGCAAGGCCTCCCGCCTGATTATCCGCTGTTACGCTAGCGATCCCACTACTATTTCCACCCCCTATTAGGCTTCTGCTATTGTTATTGTTATTGCGCATTCTTTCTGCGATATCTAGGGCTCCCTGCATAGTGTTTGTCAGCCTAGATTGCGAGCTTGACGGGCCTCTTCCAAACGGGGTAATACTTCCTCCTATTGCTTCAAACATAATTATCTTGTTTTGTCTTTATTAATTTTATCGAATGCAGCGGAATACACTTTCGCGCTGTATGTATTTTTTTTCATTAAGGGGTTGCGTCTAGTTGAAGTAGGTATATCCTCTTCCCCTAACATTATACGGTACATTTGCTGTATTAAGCATTTGCATCTAAAACTTATTTTATATATGCTGTAAGTTTTATCAGATCCATTATAGCCTCGCCATTTAACTATCCAGCCTTCTTTAAGTAGTCTGTTCCATCTTCTGTTGTCCCAAGAGTATGTTAAACTGCCGTCTTCAAAGTCTCGCTTTCTAAATTGATCTAAGCAGTCAAAATATATTAATAGCTCTAAATCTGCGTCAGTTATACCGTTTGTTTTGCAAGCCCATTTGCGTATAATCCTATAATGCTTCAACAGGCCTATTTCTTTTAAATCAGCTCCTGTTAACTTTCTCATAAAACAAATACTACATCACCTGTTTTTATAACATGAAGTGTTTCGCGATCTATTTCGATTTTATGTCCTGCATGCCTATCGTAATATATAACATCGTCTTTTTTAATGCCATCACATTCGCTGCCTGTTGATACAACTGTAGCTTCTACATATCGAATATCTTCCCTGTGACTTTCAGCTAAAAGTAAACCGCCTTTAGTTTCAGTTATACCCTCTTTTAACTTTTTTATTATTATGTTTCTACCTATTGCTTTCATATTATTCTCTTACATTAGACATAACACAGTTAGTTGACAATATAGTCGAAGCAACTGAAGCGGCGTTTTTTAAAGCCGACTTTGTAACCAATACAGGGTCTATAATACCTGCTGTAAACATATTAACCATTTTGCCAGTTTCTACATTAACACCAAAATTCTTTTTATCGATGCTTCTTAACTCGAGACCCGCGTTTTTCATTATTGTATTATATGGGGAGAACAGCGCTTCTAAAACCATCTCTTCCGCAGAATTTTTTGCTTTAATGCTATTGGCCGCGTTAATCAACGCGATACCTCCACCTGCAACCACACCTTCCTTGATAGCTGCTTTAGTAGCGCATATTGCATCCTCCACCCTATCTTTCTTTTCATTTAATTCTACATCAGAATTACCACCAACTTTTACTATTGCTAGTTTCGCCGCAAGCATTGCTAATCTTTTTTCAAGCTTGATTACCTTGCCTGCTATAGATTCCGTAAGTAGTTGCTTTTTTATATTAGTAATAATAGCCTGGACTTCTTCGGATTGTTCATCGTCTATTTGAAATACTGTGTCTCTAAATGTTGATACAGCTTTTACGCAAGTACCTAAACAAGACAGATCAATTAAATCTAAATCATCACCTAGGTTTTCACTTATTACAGTAGCGCCGGTTAGTAAGGCTAAATCATCAAATATTTCTTTCCTATTTACGCCGTGAGTTGGTGCGGGAACAATGTTAACTTTTATAGACCCCTTGTTTTTGTTCATTGCCAAAGCGGCCGCAACCTTAGGATCAACATCACCCACAATTAATAAAGGTATGTTATTCTTAATTACATGTTCTAGTATAGTTTGTATTTGCCTAATTGTATCCACTGCCGAATCAACAAGTAGTATCTTAGGGTTAACTAGTTCCGCTGTATTTGCGGAGGGGTTAGTTACAAAATGGTTGTTAGTAAATCCTTTTTCATATTGCACACCTTCAACTACTTCTATACTTGTATTGCCATCTTGTGATGTTTCCATCATAACAACCCCGGTTAAATCTACAGCCCTATATGCATCTGCAATTAGTTTACCTAACTCTTCGTCATTGTTTGTAGATATAGTAGCTACCTCATCAATCATACCCCCGTTAACAGGCTTTGCTTGCTTGTCTAAACTTTTTAGCACTTTTTCAACTACCTTATTAATAGCATCGCGTTTTTCCCTGCTAGTAAACTTATCTTTCGACTTGTTGAATTCTTTTAATATTGCGTGTGCTAATACTGTGGATGTTGTAGTTCCGTCTCCTGCTTCAGCAACTGTTCTTCTAGCTGCTTGCTTAACTAAAGAAGCACCCATATTTTCTACGGGATCCAACAACACTGATAGCTCCGCTACCGTCACTCCATCTTTCGTTATTACAGGTACGCCCTGCGCATCCTCAAAAATAACACACTCCCCGCCGCCGCCTAGTGTTGAGGCTACAGCTTCTGTTAGGGTTTCAATACCCTTAAATACTTTTTCTCTACCTTTGTTTCCAAAGCTAAACTTTTTTACTATTTGATTCATTAGATTAAATTTTATTATATAATTACACGGAAATTTAAAAAGCTACAAATAATTTTTATTTATTCCTCTACAGAGGGCACGGGTTCACCTACCGTAAGTGTAACTGAAACTGGATTTATTTCTAGTTCAATTGCATTAGCTATATTGGTTTCTATAAATGCAACTTGTTCTTCTCCCATGGCTGCTTGTGTCCAAGCTACCACCTGCTCGTTTGTTACCTGGTCAAATGGTATAAAATCTGTGATCTTGCTAATATCTAATGTTTGGGTACCAATGTTAGTATATGCGTATTGCTTCCCTCCTTCTTGTTCTGTAGTTCCCGTAACTCTCCAGTGTACATTATACACAACATCGTCATTTCCGCCCTGTTCTACATAAGCATCTACTGTTTTGCAATTCCAATCGTAAGTGATCATTCGTTTTTGTTTTTTATAATTATACCGAGGTAACTGCTAATCCGCCACCATTTGCTACTGTTATTCTATATCTTGTACCATCAGGCGATCTTAATATTAATCCGCTAGCTGAGTCATCCACTTCAATATCACCCCCGTCAACTTCTAATTTAGAAGTAGGACTAGTCGTCCCGATACCTACGTTGCCGTTTGCCACTATAACATCTCCCTTTAATCGGGTACTTGTTATAAGGTCGTTTCCTAGAACTACTGTATTTGAACCAGCGCTTATAGCGTCTGTACCTATAACAATTTCATTAACCGCGCCTATACCGTTTGAGATTGTAGATTTTCCTATAAATACAGATCCTGTAGAGCTTGCATTAGTGCCTCCCACTCTACCCCCTCCAGCTCCCCACCCAATCGCTGTATTATTTCCTCCGGTTTGGAGATAATATAAAGCCAAGCTACCAACCGCCGTGTTGGATGACGATGTTTGAAGTTGAAATAACGCACTATTACCAACACCTACATTATTACCCCCTGTTGTGCTGCTTCTAAGTGCCTGTGATCCAATTGCAGTATTAGTATTTCCGGTCGTATTGTTACTTAATGCTTGAATACCTAAAACTACGTTTTGTGAAAGATTACCAGGGCCTTTTCCAATAGTTAGGCCGTTAATTAACGCATCCGCATCAACATCTAACTTAGCTCCAGGACTAGCCGTACCGATACCTACGTTGCCGTCACTATCTACTCGCATTGCTTCGGCACCATTAGCCTTAATGATTACGTCTTTATCATCTAAAGTACCGATTTGTAACACTCCTCCTTTAGAAGCAATTTCATTAGGGTCAATACCTATACCTTTAGTTATAGTACCTGCTAATATATAAGAATTTGCAAGGTCTGATCCCCCTATATTACCTGTACCTATTACATTAAACTGGTTTCCTGGGTTACTCGTTCCAATGCCAACAAGACCGTTAGCTAAAATAGTCATTTTCTCAGAATTGTTTGCTACTATGCGAACAGGATCATTTGTTAATGACCCTATCATAACTGAGTCTCGCTCAGCGAAAAGCACTCCCTTAGTATCTCCTCCGTTCGGGTGTTTGTCTATTGCAATAAACCCAGGGTTTGCAGATGTGTTGCTATTGCCAATTACACGTATCCTACTTCCGTTAGGAGTTGGGTCTGTAACTGGATCAGGTTCATCTCCCACAGTTAATACGTTTTCTATAAAGGCTTCACTTCCTCTTACGTCTAAAATAAAACCAGGAGTTACAGTCCCAATACCCACATTTCCGCCAGAATAGTTTATACCCCCTGCAACAGGAGTCCACATAGAGGAGTTTGTATCAAAAAAGCTAGATAAGGCCCCTAAAGTAACATTATTTGTAGGATAACTGGCCTCCAGCGAGTCCGATACAATAACAAGGTCCTCCGAAGACAATGTGGATATTATTGGATAACTTATTAATCTAGCCATAATTTTTATTTTTTCTTTTTATATTTGCGTTTTGGTACCTTGTACCTTTTTTTACCCTCTTTTTTAGTACCTTTGCCATCATTTGCTCTGTTTCTAGCAACGCTTTCCCATCTTCCGTCCTTGTGGTCCCAGTCTTTACCTTTAACATTGACTCCTCTACTCTTCGCTTTGCGTCTTTCGCGCTGTGCATGAGCCTTTTTAGCCCTACGAGCCGGCGTTTTAGCAAAAGCTAGGTCTCTAGCGGCTTTTCTTTTCCTCGCCGCAGGCGATAATTTTTGTTTTGAGGCCATTTATTAAAAATTTATTACTATAATATATATTATTACCCAAATTGTAAGAAAGCTACAGGCCGAAAAAAAATTTTGTTACATAATTATAGGTATAGGGCTATGTAGTAAAAACAAAAATGATTTTTTAAAAGAAAACGAAATTCAAAAACCCCAGTCCCCCTTTGATTTTAAGGATTAATGATTATAGTTTGTCTTTAGTGTCGAGTTTCCGGCCAGGGTTTAGGGGCTAGGTCTGAGCTTACTCAATACGAGGTTGCATACGTTTACAATCGCGGCAGCGCGAGCGCAGCGAGTGTATAGATCGG